>Ga0123352_10021310_pt1 | contig 10330 bp, 4 predicted proteins | sample TergutLab28metaG_FD_89700 | JGI IMG/M metagenome (GOLD analysis project Ga0123352, IMG submission 89700) | Labiotermes labralis P1 segment gut microbial communities from Petit-Saut dam, French Guiana - Lab288 P1 | ecosystem: Host-associated > Arthropoda: Insects > Digestive system > Gut ...
GTCACGTGGTCAGCGCAACGAGTCCCCACAGCCGTTAATCTCTGTTTTCTAGACCTGGAGCCGCTACTTTTTTTCATTCAAGTAGCTCCTCAATTGACCTCACGAGGCTGAGTGGACCCCGTTACCACGGGGTGACTATACCTGCAAAATGTGGTATGCTGAACCTACACCAGGCTCCAAAGGCAGTCAAATGGTACATTTTCTAATTCCTATCTTCAAGGACTTTGTTTACACATCACAAACTTTAAATGACTCAGAATTTCTTGTCTCACCTGTTAATCACAAGTCATTCATGAGTTAGGTTCTGTAGCACATACATCTATAGTATTTATTTATTTATTGTGGTTCACTTGCTAATATATTCACTCAGACTATACAGCATATAATGCCTGGATGATAGTGAATAACAACATGACAATAATTAGGGAGGAATAAATTAATTTAAGCTACTGTTCCAGCATGTGCCCACAATAACTGGGAAAAGCCACAAAATTATGTCAGAACAGTTGGTGTCCCAGCCAAGATTTGAAATGGGCACCTTCCAGATGCAAGTCAGAAGCATTGCAGCTTGGGCAGACTTAACTGACAATGTATCACACAATGGAATGGGAATTAGTACACCTGTATTAACAGCTGGGTTTAGTGATCTCCATTAGACATGTAACATGAGTGTTGATTTACCTCTTGACTCCTGTTTTGGGACAAACAGTAGGAAACAGTTCTATATTTGACAGGTATAATGCAGACAAAGATATGTGATAAAGCATTCGGTGTGAGAAATGCCATGCCAACTCAACAAGCACCAGGCGAATGGCTTGTGGTATTATATATTCTATAATGTTTCAACAGCATGAATGTTCTGTGCTGCCGTGTCTGCAATGCTTCATCAACACCAGAGATCTGCACTAACATATTCTGTAACGCTTCACCAGCACCCGAGTTCCATACTACTGCATCCTGTACTGCTTCACTGACATGAAATTTCTGTGCTATGGTACTGTGTAATGCTTCCATCAGCATGATATATCTGTGTCATTCAATACATTACTGTTTCTGTAGCATCAGAGTTCTTAGTTATAATGCTTCTTCTACTGGGATTGTAGCCCTAATACCAAGCTGGTCAGAATTGTCATCAGTTGTATAGGATAAGGACTGCAACATAATTTTAACCTGACAATTCAAGCAATAAGCTTGAGTGCAAGCCCTTCTTGCGTCTCCATTTCTTCTTTCGGCACCACTTCTTTAATCCGTCATTGCATGTGAAGTCTGAAACAGCAGATTACAATGCCCGATTATGATCACAAGTCAACATTACATACTCACATGTAACAGCCTGAAGTTGCTGTTCAAGTAATCATTAAACAATCACTCTATTGCCATACACTCAGAGGCACTAAACACATTCTTGTGAAATCTGTCAGAGAACACATGGTTTTTGGGCTCATGAACATAGGACATTTGTATGTGTCCTTATTATGATTAATTCATATAAACCCTAGTCTGGGAGTTATGTGATGGGTCAATCCCACATGCATATAAACACTACATAGGTGAAAGAGTACGTGATGCGCAAAATAAAATGAACTTTGGGATTTGCCAAGGTGCCACCGTGCGAGATTCATGACATGGAGACATATAGGAAGAGTGTGCACAAAGCATTAAAATCTCAAACCCTGCCAGCTTCTGAATGATCTCTTCCAGGGCAAGAGCCTCAAGTACACACTGGACAGGAAATTAGTTGAACTCCACAATTTGGTCAGTATGTTATAGTGATAAGAAAAATCTTGCCTCATGTTGGAATCAAACCCTTGTCTTTCAATGCCACAGCAAGCCATCATATAAGTTCTCAGAATGTAGAATGAAATACTTTTCAATATGTTGAAATATCTGCAATAGGATGGGCTTGGGAAATGTTTAAAGCTGACATGTACCAAATAGTGTGTCATGCTTTTCAAAGGATTAAAGGCATGTCCATTATTTTACTCCATGCAGATATATAGCATTTGTGAACAAAATTAACTTGTACAATTAGATAACAGACAGGCTAGCGCAGGAAGTGAATTTCAGTGACTATAAATTTCTGTAAATTCTTATCAATTGAGCGTTCAGTGAAGTCCCAAGACAATCACCTTCACCAACTTTGACGATATGATTTCATAGCCTCTTCTAACCTAAGTCACATTTTTCTTACCGCAGGCAACCTCCAAAATTTTTTCCAGCAATAAATCATTAGTCAAGACTAGAAAATTCCTGAGAAAAATTATATGACATAATGCCAATGACACAAAACTCTTAACAAACTATCTTCATGCATCACAGAAACTGTCCCTGTCATTCCAGCTGATAAAGCACTTCAAGCCATTTTCATGCAAACACAATCATTACAAAAGCTTTGGCATAGTCATGAGACAGCACACAAAATTTGCCAGAAATTTAAACCCAAATAAATAACAAAGGATCTACTCCACATCATAAGACAAGACAATTAACAAGAGGTATTAAAGCCTATTACATCAATAATCACTATACTTTAAACATGAATTGTTGCAGCTGTGGAATCTATTACTGTACTTATCAGAAGGTTTGATTTACTCACTACACTGGTTCAGCTCATTAAAATGTGTTTGAAATGAACTCTACATGCAGAGGCAAACATGTGTCCACTGTTTCCTAGTCAGAACAGTCTGAAACGAGATGATGTACAGTACTACCACCACTGCTGTCAAAATTTACAGTACACTTGAATTTAATAATTGTCCGACAAGATGCGATTTATTCAGTTTATTACTTTTCTGTAGGCAGCTCTACATGTTTCAGGTGTTGACACCCATCATCAGGAGCTTGTACAATTGTAATTACAGTTTCTGGTACTGATTAACTGCAATGAATGAAACACGCTGCTATTAATACTAATATATAATTTAAAATTCTAGATTGGTTATATTGAATGTTACTAGCCTTGATGAACATGCTATATAAAATAATGGTGGATGGTTAAAAGCAGTATTTTTAAAATATGTCCAACAAAATATGAAGTATATAACAATATATATATATATATAACATTCAATATAAACAATCTAGAATTTTAAATTATATATTAGGATTAATAGCAGCATACTTCATTCATTGGAGTTAATCAATACCAGAAGATGTAATTACAGTTGTACGAGCTCCTGATGATGGGTGTCATCCAAAACATGTAGAGCTGCCTACAGAAATGTAATAAACTGAAAAATTCACATCTTGTTGGACAGTTATTAAATTTGATTCATAATGCACGCACCCATGTATATACAATTACAATACACTGTTTGGAAGGCACAAGAAATTTGGGGAGGATTTGATGTCAGTGGATCACAGCAGCTTGGGATCTACACATATGTAAATTCATTGAGCAAATACATTACAAAAGAGACAGAGAGAGACTAGATTAATGAAGCAGATGCAGAGAATACAAAGTACATTTTCATCTCTACATCAACATGCAGGGCAGACTCATAAAACAGGGAGGAGAGGTTATTATGTCCCACAGAAGGTGTTGTGGAACTGAACACACAGAACACTGCATCTGTCAGCAATTTAGTCCACTTCTCCTGAAATTCAACTTACCTTATGTTACAGCAGAGTCTTCAAGTGTCAACCTAAATTATGAGAAAGCCTTTCCCATTCATCAAATATTTCTTGACACATTGTTCTCAAACTGTGAGTTAGCCCAGAAAAATAATAATTGCATGGCTTCAAAACTGGAGCCCTAGGAGGCCACAAGCTGTAATTTATCAACTGTTTACTGAATACCTCTTCTATTGCAGTGAGACATTTGCTGTGTGGGTCATGGTACTCTGCTGCATGAAGAGACTACATTTTTTATTGTCTGTTGTTAAGTATCTCACGAACGGTGTCAGAATTAACTGACTGGTAAGGCCATGTTTCTTCAAAAAACATGAGACCTATGATTCAAGGTGCAATAAATGCACAACAGACTCCATGAAATTAACTTCATAAACTGCAAGGGGATCTATAACACCATCTGTCACTTTGATTTTGTTGTATCTCCAGAATGTGAACTATGGCTCTTCCACAAAATCAACATATTCCAGTAAAGAAATTAATCAACAACTGATTCTTGAAACCAACTGCAATAACAGGTTCCAGTCTCCAAGTCCGGAAGAAAGCTGCTGTACGACTCTTAGCTTGGCCATGGTTTTATTTGGTTTCATTGTCAGGCATGGTGAAGCTTTTGACACTTGGAATTGAAAAGCCAATAAGTGCAAAGATTTTCTGGCACTTGCTTCCATTTGAGCACCAATGTTGTAAAATTTCTCTTCAGCTAAAACATGATGTTTCTGTAATTGCGTTTTTGTCCAGCAGTAAACCTCTCATTTGAAATTCTCCCACTGTCTTGTAAAAGGGTCTTCCAATAAGCACTACTGATGTGAGATATGTTGCACATAACTTTTTGCAACACTTTTTCCATGACACATATTTCATAAAAATATTGCAAATGGACACACTTTCTTCACTAGTGCACAAAGACCGCCAGCATTCTTCAACTAATTATGTGTGACCTAACATCCAAGGCCTGGCTCAGATTTCAAAGTGACAACACAGCAACCACTTTGGTTGGCATGCATACACTACATGAGATAATATGCTCCATAGTTCAGGGACACAACAAATCTACAAACATATGCAGACAGCTTGTAAAAAATTTTTCAATATGCAGAATAATTAACACACGTACCCTTATGTGGGGATGACAGTGATGAATCAACAGTGAGATGACAAAGTCAATAATGGATTAAATTTGGGGAATACATATCACTTCCTTCCCAGCTAACACATTAAAAACTGAAGATTAAAACATACAGAATTACAATTTTTCATACTGTTTTAAATGAGGTGTTAAACTTTGTCTCTCAGTCTTGGGAGGAAATGTGCTACTTATTTCATTATGGTTCATTTAATGATAATGTTAGCAGCTCAGAATGGTTAATGGATACTAAACTGGAAAGGATTTGGAAAGAAGCAATTTTAACCTAACTGGAGGTACTAGCAGGCACAATCATGGCATATACCTCAAGGCACTAAGAAAGGCACAAGGAGCTTCAGGCAGGAAAAGTCAGGGCCTGGCTGTGATCTGAAATGGTCACGTCCCAAACACAAATCAGAAGTGCCAATACTTCAGCCAACTTGCTTGGTTAGGCAGAATGTAAATGGAGGACAACTGAAAAGATGGTATTAAAAAGAATATCTGAACCTAAGTAAGTAACAGGAAAATAAAGAAGTTCATAATTTGTTGTCTTCACCAATTACCCCAAAGAGTACCTATTCAAGGAGGATAATATTCAAATGGATCTTAAAAGAAACAGGCTGTGAAGATGTATGCTCAGTTGAAGTTGTTCAGAAGAGAGTATGGCAGTACTTCTTGTGAATATAATCTTCAAGTTTTGGTTCTGTCAAAGGTGGGGAATTATTTGAACAGATAAGCAACTATCAGTTCCAAAGAGTTAATGCAATATAAAAAATCACTGCTATTATTACTTTTCAGAGTACACACACATAAGACATCTTCATATTAGAACAGTAACAAAAAAAATATATATAATGCAAAAATATGAAATTTATTCACACTTCAGAATGGCAACATGAAATCCACTTCTCTTGCAGACGAATGTCAGGTAGCACTTTACCAAGACAAACTCAGAACCAAGCATCCTACGGAATTCCCAACAAACAGTATTTCAATACATATAAATATCTCACAACTCAGCATCAGCCATCTGCTCCAATTCAGGAATGTCATTATGGGGCATTCTTTAAAATGAAAGGGCATGCAATACATCACTCTATAAATGAACAGGATTGTCGGTGGTGGAATGATGCCATCAGCACACACTGGTAATGGATGACCAGTCACTGAAGCACCTTAGAGATACAGCAGGCCAAAGAAGCTGGGCTATAAATGATGAGAAAGATTCTGATCTTTCCCAAAGTGATTGATGGGGATCATAACAGCAATGTACCAAAGACTCCATAAGACTAAATATGACTATCCTTGCATTATGTACATGACAGAAATATTTTACAATGCAGGAAATTGGTCATGAACATGTAGTAAGTCCTTCACTGTGAACTGGTTACGTTAGGTTCAGTTACGTTATACGATTCACTGTCAGAGTGAGACACTGCCACTCAGTTTTCAGTTCAACTGGAAGAACATCAGCATCACAAACATCCAGAAATATAATGAAAGGCTATAATGTGAGATGCCATAGTTTTGATGCTCTCATTTATACTGAGACCTGAAATACAGGAAGAAATGCAGAAAGATTCAAGTCTGTGGGATGTTACTTAGTGACATACAGTAACATCCCAGAGGACACTAACCTAACAACATCACTGTGAGGACCTACAGTCTCACAAGGGTCACATTTACTCAATATACATCACAGCCTGTTCCAAAGAGAGAAGACAGTGTAAATGGCAAACATTTCTGCATTTGCATTCTTACTGGTGAAGTGATCAGCTTCACATTCCAGGTGCCTACCTCAGAGCCAGTCTGACCATGGGTTGACTGAATGTGTATTCATGGCCGGATTTTTCGAATGCCCACACTACTGTAGGAAGTAAGCCTATCTGTTGCAACAAAGACACTCCTGTTCCTGGAGACACATATATCAGCATATTTCACTGTATTGTTAGGACATATCATTGAAATTTTCAACAGACTCCAGAATCATATTCCTCAAGTTGCTAACGATGCCAGAACACCTAATGAGTTTCCACATTGCTGACAGGAGACAGAATGATGCCTGCTGTTTTGGAAAACCTGTCTTGTTTCAATGATTATCTAAACTACAAGTGTGAAAATAAGATTACGGGTGTTCCTGCCTGTGACGTTTAAGATGCAGCTGTGATAACCACTGCTCCATGGAACATGGTCAAACAACACCCTCTATAATAGAAACATTTAACAACCAAGGGTTTACATATTTCCATGGCCTGCACAGCAAAAATACACAATATGTTATCCCAATTACCTAAAAAAGACTGCCATTTGTGAGCATGCAATTTTATGCTGGGAGAAAAATTATTATCCTGTTAATTACTCGTAATTCAGAATTCCTGTAACATGTGTAGGATGTAGTCAGAGTTTTTATGTCAAATATTATACACAAACCTTTCCTAGGTTAACACAACAGCTGGTAAACTATTTAAATGCTTAAAATCTTACCATTTTTGTCTTTAAAGCAACAGCCTCACTGGGGGTTACCTTCTCAATCAGGGATAATCACTGTCATCACCATTCATGGGGTTGTTATATCAAGAGCCATATATATTGGAATACCAAGACTCATTTGGGAGACATTCAAGGATATCTACAAATGGAAACACATTCTACAATAATGTGCACACCGTGTTATTAGACAACATTTCTTACGTCAAACAATAAGAAAAATAACTTAATAAATTGCTTTATAAATGTGAACACCACTATGACACACTTCTGCATTCAATATATTAAGCTGTAACTTTTACTCTGAAATTCTCTAAGTTCTTGTGTATGACGTAAAATGTAACATACATAATATATTCACGTTAACATTACAAAATGCACGCTAAAAGAGGAAGCAGAAGAAACAAAATAAAAATATATATGGCAAGTGAAGAAAAGAATGTAATGATAGAAACAAAGAGAAGAAATTCTTGAATACTACGTGAAGATAAGCATAAGTGGAAGGAGGAATACAATGACTACTGTACAAGAAATCAAGGAAACTGGATACCTTGGATGAATGCAGGGACTTGCTCAGAGATTAAAACATCCATTCAATAGCAGGTATATGAAAAAAGTCTTCAGTGTCATCACAGTCCCACGACAGCCCATTTCTGTTGCGGAGGGACACCCTAACCAGTAGGGAAGGACTGGCATGCTTTGCAGGAATACACCGGGTGCAGGTATTGCTTGACAACTCGATACTTCCTCAGCTGAAAAATTCCCTGTTGGTTCACTGCCGTGTTTACAAAAGCCCAATGACAATAATTGCAATCATGGAAATTAAATTGAGGTCAGGAGCCCACACATCTCTTCAATCACATTGGGTCTGCCCAACTAACAACATTTTAGCAGTGCATCATGCACTTCTTACACCTTGAAGGCACATACACAACTCAGAAATGTAAGTTTAGAAGTGTTTAAATTTCAGCAATTACCTGTTTACCATGGGTGTTACTCTCCTGAATTATACTGTGTGTATCCAGATCATGTTGTGCAAGGGACTGGCTCTGTAGGAAACAGGGGGTAAGGAGAAAAATATCTTCCAACTGAGGCTACACTTTCACCACATCCTAGTTTAACAAGAACATAAATTTTCTGCTCTAGGGTTTTAATACTTTTTACAGTAGCAACACCCCATTACACTTTTGAGGCCATATATTGGGGGTAAAATGAGCAAATATTTTATTTAAAAAAGTTACTAATTTTTTTGAAGAGCTCATTATGATACCTCATAGCGAGAATCACTGCATCACTAACAGACTGAGCAGTGGGCTTGGGTACTTTGTGATCTCAGCTGTGGACTGACTTGCACATGTTTACATGCCAACCCAGAGATAACTGACATACAATTCCATGTTAATAAAATAAAATAAAATAAAAAAAAACAGGTTTCTAAATATAAGTTATGTATAAACAAAACTCTGTTGAATAAGGAGATACTGTATTTTATTAATGCACATACCAAATGGTTGTGAACAAATATATTGTATCCTACTGATGGAAGAAACACACACACACATACACACACACACTGATTCCAGGGAGGAGAAAAACACAAGATAGCACTGTGTATTACAAAACATCAGATAAGAACAAGTGAATGATGTGCTATAAAATAGGAAAAAACAACTGAGCGGAGGCACAGATAACACAGAATGATTAAATCTTATTCACCCATGAAATACGAAAGCTAGCTATTTTCTACAGAGACTGGAGAGTGAGATATATAAATGGATACATGTCTGGCATTTTAATTCCACTTACAAAAATGTCTTCCGTACATGGTATTCAGAGTGAAATAGACTACATTCACCAATCTGGTGTGAAAGTTCACTACTAGATAGCTTCAGTAGCCAAAATTTATAGTTAAAATAACAGGAACAATCTAAACAAGCAGCTTTGCACCCAGTAATTGCTGTTATGTAAGTATGATGAAAAACTGAACTAGGAATGTCTGTTACATATATGTTACTAGACCTCCACTGAACGAACAAGTGACCAACATCATTAATTTAACAGCTTTTACAATACAACCTGAAGCCCAAACTATATGAAGCTATATATATATTTAAACTCCCCTAAGAAATTTCTGCTTTTATATTCTACAATCAAATGTGCTAATTCAAAATCATGACTCATGTTTGATGGTGTTTACATTTACATACTCATTGAAGTTAATAAGTTCACACCTTACCTGCTTTACACTTACTACTACGGAATTTCTTTAAACATGTACAGAACATAACAAATAAAACCTGTCATTTATATCTGAGGATTTAAAGATTGTCCGTTCTTAAAAATCAAATTTGTAGTTCAATGCCTGATTACCTCGGGTTAAGTTAATTGCCAGTAAGGTTCTCCTCAGCTTAGATTTTAATTGTCATGCCTCCTGAAAGAAAAACATTAAGTGGGGACTTCACTGTAATTGAGAAATCAGAGTGAAAGATACACAGGGGATCTTACACAGTGAAGTACCAAGAATGAAACACTCATGTTTGATGTCACGCTGCCTACTCTTGAGTAGAAAAAAGTACTATTCAAAAAGCAACCCATCATTACACATATTGTACACTGAAGCTGGGGAACTTCCTTAAAACTTCTCACAACTGAAACAGCCTTACAAGCTTACACCATAGGCTGACACATTCCAATGAACACCAGTAAGATCACATTCATTATCCATCACTCAACAACACCATTAGTAAATTTTAAATTAATTCACTACATTAAGAGATGACAGAAATGAAAACCACCATGCAAGTATTCAAGCGTGGGATTCCAAGCGGTGCAAAGGGATATGAAATCATATCATTCTCAAATAAAGCTACTGACAATTCTGTGCATTATCATGATTTAATCTGGCTTCAGCAATATGACCTTCACTAATAATTAACAAGTTTGTTACCTTATTTTAACGCAACTTCATCAGGAAATTCTAACATCTTTAACAAGTACCCCCCCCCCCCCCCCCCATATCTAAAAATATTTTTGTTAAAAAAAAAAAAAAAAAACGAAAAAAAAAAAAAAAAAAAAAAAAAAAAAAAAAAA
>Ga0123352_10021311_pt1 | contig 10330 bp, 5 predicted proteins | sample TergutLab28metaG_FD_89700 | JGI IMG/M metagenome (GOLD analysis project Ga0123352, IMG submission 89700) | Labiotermes labralis P1 segment gut microbial communities from Petit-Saut dam, French Guiana - Lab288 P1 | ecosystem: Host-associated > Arthropoda: Insects > Digestive system > Gut ...
CACACACACACATACACACACACACACATACACACACACATACACACACACACACACACACACACACATACACACACACTCACTCAAACAAAATGAAGAGTTAACAAGCGTCTTTTCCTTTCTGGCACACAGACTAATAAAACGTTATGGTTTTTGGGATGTGACGCCGTGTAAACTGTTCATAGACGAAACTGCTACCTCCGTCTTCAGGTCCTTCCATTTCGAAGAATGGAATAGCAGGTTCCTCCGAAATGTAAGTAAAGCCCCCCTACTCAAGGGAACGCAGTTGACCTACACAGTGTGTGAACAGTCCCTTAACATTCGCGATGACGGCTGGAGGAAAACAAACGGATCCTGTCAAAAACACGACTCTTTAATTTAACACTTCAATAAATGGTTATTTTAAAAAATACTGGTCGCCATATGTTCGTTTGTAACAAGCCTAAAGTCAAATTTATGCACAGCTCTACCCACACGGAACCTTCCAGAAAATAACCCTATTATCTCACACGAACAAAATATTACTGCACTTTAGCCTAATGTATTTTAAACTTGAATCCATCGGTTATTCGTGACAAAATGGTACAATCTACTTTCCCAGCGCAAACCACTGCCAAGGTCAACTGCCAACTCCACAGTCAGTAACACTAACACTATCTGTCAGCCCAAGTACAAGGTTTCACATCTCAGAAGACCATAATCCTGATAAGCTCTGTCTCCCTCCGTGATGACTTCAAACCCAATACGCTGATAAAAGATCTACAACTGAAATTTCAACAAACGAACCGGCAGTTAAAATTCTGGCAACAACCCGTTGATTAAGCCTATGTGCCAAAGTCAGACATGGACAAGAAGTAGACCATAAAGTGATGCAAGTTCAGCACACAACTCTTAAAGCCTACTTCCTAACTGCAGAGGTTACTTGTGCCATTTAACCATTATATGTTTGTTGTTTTTTTTTTTGCGCTACAGCCCCCAGTGGGCCAGGGCCTCCTCATTCACGAGGTTTCTAGATCACACAAAACGACACACCAAATTCGGTAGGACTCCTCTGGACAAGTGATCAGCTCGTCGCAGAGACCTCTACTTGACAACACACAACACTCACAAGAGACAAACATCCATGACCCCGGTGGGATTCGAACCCACAATCTCAGCAGGCGAGCGGCCTCAGACCCATGCCTTAGACCGCGCGGCCACTGGGATCGGCAACAATTATATTATTAAAGTTAATTTATTGTAACTCTGAATATCTTGTCACTCAGCTACGTAATCCGTAAGTACGTTGTTTGATATAACCTCGAAGATTCTCATCGTCGCTATGTTTGTAATTCTTAATTTGCGAACACTGTTTCATACGTCATCTGAAAGCATGTTCATCATGCAACTTCGTGCCAAATTTGAAATGCCTTGTGCGCTATATTTCATTAGCTCTTGAAACCAACAGAAAGCTAAAGAATATTTTCGCATTATATACTCTACACAAATATCATCTTAGGAAGAGCTGGATACATTTCCCAGATCCCTGACAGTCCCTTCCACGCAATCACAACACCTGATTGAACTTGAATGTTAGTGGCTGATCAACACAACAGGATGATGTTGCCCAAACTGTTTTCCAGCTCTACATAACACACATCATCTTAGGGTCATAATACAAGTAGTGGCGCTGTCGCCTCTAAGTTCTCGTGTCAGAACGCACAAACACACACACACACACAAACCACATGACGATAATATAGTCTGTTTATTTGCTTTAGTAGTATGTTAAAACACAAAATCTCTCACAAAACACAGCATCGTTCTATAACCCTCTTTGCTTCACTCGTTTCAAAATGAAAACAGTAACAACTTCTCCCCAAGCACCGAGTTTGATTCGGCGCCCCCTTTTAGGTCTGCGCCCCGGAGCGACCATTCAGTTCGCCCTGTCTTTGTATGTGCTGTATGTTGCATCGATATCCTAATCCTGCTCACAAATGCGTCCTTCTCCTCACACATCCAGCGTTGCGAGGGATACAACACACATCTCCAGACTCAGCACGTGTTCTCGTACAACAGTAATGTCAGCAACTGTATGTAACCACAACCCTTGGTTGTCTGATAACACCGCAGATTGACAAGTCTTCTACAAAATAGCCTGGAATCCAACTGTACCTGACTTACGAAAGAGCTGGATATCAAAGCAAAAACTGAATGGGGGCCTGTGTCTAAAAAACATGATGGATGGCGCTGCGACGCAGTGTTTTGTTCTCTCCCTACTTGCGATCATTTGTTAAGGTAACTGTAAATCATACGGGTTTTCAAAACGGGTCATTTCCTTTTCCTTTCTTACACTCGTATTTATAGTGTGTGTGTGGGTGAGTTTGTGTGTGTGTCTAATGTTATAGCCTACCTATTTGCTTGAAGGATGATAGTTTATAAAATTACACCTTGTAATGCCATCCGTTTCCTAGCAAGAACGTGATGACTGATGGTGCTATAAATGATACGCACCTCCTTTTAACTGATCAGTCAAATTCTAGAAAAATTTAAAATATGTTGAGAATAGAGGGTCTTTTAATATCGATTATTCCTCACTATCTTTAACGACTCTATTAAAACACTCGCTTAAAATGTCAGCAACTTAAACCGGGTGGGTGGGGGGAATAATTAGTCTGCACCAATTCCTCGCTGTGATGATAAGGCCAGATTATCACGAATATGGTTAAGTTCACTGAATACGAAGTTCAATATATCATTCAAATTCTATCTTGTATAACATAGAGACTTTTTTTGCATGTGCTTGTTCATTGTGCATTTGTTTTGGCTTGAGGTTTCGTGTTGTTATTTATGGCACGCCTCCGTCCGTGCTGTATTCAGTCATGTAGACTGATACCTCTCAATAACTATGAACCTGTATTTTCTTCAAGAAAACCTGTCTCCTTTTCCTTTCATGTTTTTTTTCGTTCCCTTTCACAAGGGACTGGAAGAACTGTTGGTGCACAATTTATGTTAGGATCCCCAGTTACTCCCATTGCACATTATCCTAGTAACTGGTCCAAGTAAACTTGTATTCGTTAAAATACAGGGTCACTAAAATTACCCCAGAAGACATTATACAAAACTGAGGAAAGGAATGCCCGAATTGCAATCAGACATACAGATCTCATTACAAATGACGTGGAAACAAAGTAACCAAACATGAGAGCCCCCAGTCATAAACGCTCGTCCGCAACCTCGTAAATTTGCCCTCTGAGACCTTGCTTCCTTTCGGTAGCATTACCTAAGCACACGAAATTAGGCACTATATTTAAAATACAACTTTTATAAATATTATATTATATTTACCCTTAGGAATGATAAATGAATATTTTAGTAAAAATGGTAATCGGAATTAAAATATGAACAAAGCGAGTCTCGAAAAATCCAGGTTACAGGGGTTAACAACCAGACAGCCCCTATGTACTTGACAGATAGGATCACCTCGCACATTTCTGACTCTGAAATAATCAACTAGGCAGACATGACGTTCCAGGCGGACGGTCAGACAGACAGACAGACAGACATGACGAAGCTTGTATTCGTTTTAAACAATTTTTCGAATGCGCCTAATAACCCATACATACTAACATCTTAATTTGGCTAGTTACAAGATCAACCGTAATTAAAACAGAAACATATTATTTACGTGACTGTAGGAATGGATTAAATGAATCTAGCAGTTTGGCAGTTTCTTATGATGCCCGTATCGCGAGGAGGATGACTTTTGGTCCAGCTTTTAAATGGCCAAGAAGAAGGCCACTTCAAGGCATCAGTAAAATTTGGCCAGTACATTAAATGGGAACTTTCATGAAAAACAATATATAAAACAGCATCGAAGGCAAATAAATGTGTAAAAGAAGAACCACCTTCGAATAAGAGAGAAAAATCGGTGTAATTTATTACAATGCCGTTAGGAATTATAAGATTGGGCCATAAGAGAAATGCAGACAATGAGAGAAAGAGTAAAGATCGAAATACAGTTTAAGATACAAATGATTGCCAGAAAAGCTGGAAAGAATATGTAAAAGAAAGTCAGAAAAAAATATTATACAGTAAGCCAAAGTTAGAAATGTATTATGAAAACACGGAGAGGATAAATAGAAACGGAAAGGCAGAAGTTTGTATGAAAGGTTACTGACCGCGCTCTATAGGTCTACGAATTCAAATAATTCAAGGATAAAACACATATTTTTATACAGCACTCTGTAAATAAATGTAAATATTTCGATTTAATAATACGGGTTCTCATAATTCATTCTATTCCTAATTTAATGAAGACACTAAAATTTTTTAAGAATCCTCTAATTGTTTGCTACATGTAGGTACTGTATAACTCATTGTTAGTTTTGATTTAGCATGAAGTATTTATTCCGTTGATCGGTACATTCTTCCACACTGTTTTCTTTCACACCATAAAACAAAGAAATGCACCATCACTACCAAGACATAAATTTAACATCCTTCTGATATGGTATGTACAAACAACAATTGTATTGCCTATATATAACTAATCAATACATGTGATTATATTTACAATAATTATTATTTTTTAACTAATTATATTTACTATTTACTATTGTTTTATGTTAATTCCAGAACCATTGTAAAAATCTCCAAAACTACAAACTTTAAATTTTATGGATCAGTTCTACATAATGTTACAAACATATTTTATATCTGAAGATATTTTAAGACCAAATTTTGATGTATTTAATAACTCATCTGTGTTTTATATACGCTTAAATTATGTTCAGTAACTCCATGAGGAAAGTCAAGAGAGATCTAAACATGTCAAAAGCAGTTATTATACATTATGTGTAAAAAGTGTCATTTTAACATTGGTGCATTTGTTGGTTTTATTGTTTGAATTGTTTATTAATGTACGGGCATGAATAATATTGAGAATATTTCCTTTGTTAGCCGTTAAGAGACATTCTGTATTATTCCTAAGGAAAAGACGCTGGTGTCGCTTAAGCACAAACCGTTTATATGGCTGTCATATAGGTGGTGTCTCCAGAAGGAAATTAAGGAGCGTAAGTGTGGGGATAACCTCTATTGGCATAATATTCATATAAAGTCATAAAATTCAAGTGTTTTGAACTGTTTTGGAACAAGAACCCACGGCGAGACAAGGAACTGGTGACACGGGGAACTGCATTCATATTTTTGTAATAAACTGAGAAAAGTAAGCTAATACCGGACAGATGTGCACTTGATACATGATACCTTAGCAGTATTAACATCCGTGCATTAGTGAACAATTTAACATCTAACACCAACAATTGCACAACTATAAATGCCGTAATATCCACATTATACGGACCAACTCTGCAAATACACCTCCTAAAAACCTCACATTTACAATTTTAAGGACTAAAACAATTTTAATTTATTTACTAATTCATCTGTTATATATATATATATATGTTTGTTTGTTCTAAAACTCCCTGAGGATGACCTAAAAGATCGAAACATGTCCAAGTATTAGTTAAATATAAGAGAGAGTTCATTTTTAATATTTCCGTAATTGTTGATGATAACTGTTAAATTAATACACTAAAGTTCCAATCATTAAATTACCAGAAACACTGACTTATCATTCACGTTGATAAAGAATTGTAACTAAACGCACCAGAACTCCGAGTTCCTGCGTCCATATGTAAGACACTTGCTGCACTGCTTGTTTTATTAAATGGTATATAAATTGCCTATCCCGGGAACAATGTAGCACTGTTTTGTTTTTTAACAAGACTCTCTACGTCTATTTCTATCGCATTCACACCCGCAATTTTTCCGATATCCTCTGTAAATATATTACGCTATAAGGCTTCAGTCCGTAGTCTACTTTTCTCTGTTCCTTTCTCACACACGCACTTCAGATTCCAGCAAAACACAGTTTCCTGTAGAACACGACGCAGTGTTTTATTTCGATGCGGCTCCCAGCGTCGCCAACTATTCAAGCTTGCCTTTCCCGTGCGCCAACACAAATGGCAAACACGCAATCTTTGTTGTTCCTTTTCTTCTTGATCATCAGTCTTCCAGTCCCTATCGCAATCGTTCTGTCTGCTTTTGTTTGCTATGTTCTACCGTTTTTCAAAGTTGCTGCTGTCAATCAGCCATCCTTTCCAGGGGCGGCCAAACGTAAGTGATTAGGGTCAATTTATCGAAAAAAAGGTCTTTTCTCGACCTAATCAGGAGTATCTGGATTGCATTTCAAGATCGAAAAGATCATATGTCTTAAATTTACTGCCTACTGCGTGACATGTAGTCATTTTATAAGATTGTATGAATAAAACAAGCTTTATTTGATAAATGTATAATTAAGAATCAAGAAGAGAAAGAATTAGAAATGTAACTATAAGACAACAGATTGGATTAGAGGAACCAATTATAAAAGAAATTGAACAGAATCGGCTTACATGGTACGGCCATGTTCAAAGAATGGCAGAAGGAAGATTACCCAAAATAGCATTGAAGCGGATGCCGAAACAAAAGAGAGAACGAGGAAGACCGAAGAAAAACTGGATGGAATGTGCAAGAAAGCCCATGAACGAAAGAAACCTAAATGAAGGCCAGTGGGAAGACAAGAAGCAATGGAGTTGAGGTGTCGGACAACGTGGAACAATGTTTTGAAACCGATATATACATATATAATTAATAATTAAAATTGATAGTAGACTATGGGTAACGTTCCGCACGTTACGTTAACTTCAACGGTGTAGGGAACAAGATCTGTAAGTTCTAATTTTCTTAGAAGTGACACCACGTGTCACTACGCTGCAATTTTGACAAAGTTTAACAAATATCAACAAGCAGTGTTAAACAACAGCTTGCAATAAGAACGGCACATTACAGAAAGTGACGTCAATACAGGTGCACATATTAACCCTAAATTATGGCACTCGGTAACGTACACACGAAAACATAATACAGTCACTTCCAATTAAGAAAGCTTTAACACACACACATCCATGTTAATTTTCAGTTTCGCTGATTAACTTAAAATCTGTCAACATACATTCAGACTACGCATTCTTAGGTATATCTTGAACATATGTAACACAAATACAAAGTATTAAAATATGGTAATCACATTATTTAATATCCCTAACCATCCAATGAAACTTTTAGTTCGGTAGATTGACGTATCATACAATTTGTCACTTTAATTACGTGAAGTATCTGTCAAATTAGTTGCATCAGGGCAAACTAGCTGCAAAGCCACATTCGTACCGCATGCACTTCTACACTTACGGCACCAACCTAACTTTATATAAATAAATATTCTGCGCATTATATGTCGGTAAATAACCATGCATCTTCAAACACACACACACACACACACACACAAACAGCATAGAATCGCCTCTCCAAGGCTACACAGAAAGCAACATTGCCACTGCTTAAAGTTGAACACGTGTAACAAATTTGAGTACAATTTATATCTAGTAGTTTCCCCCCCCCCTTGTCTCCTTATTCTGGGTCTGAACAGTTCTGTATGGGCGTTTATGCCCTGAAGATGAAAGCTGCAAGTCTCTCCATATCTGCTATCCATACATCAGACAACAAAGTATTATTTTCCAAAGATTTGCATCTTCATCGACATCGCTACAAGAAGTACTGTATTCTGTGTTTCTTCTCCTATTTTCAGATTGAATTTTGGGCACTACTGCTTTATAACGTAGTTGATTCCCTCTCTGTCTGCACATCTATCTGTCTGTCTGTCTATCTATCTATCTGTCTGTCAGTCCGTCTTATACCGCCTTCTCTCTTGTGACAGAAGATATACTAACAATCCCATTTGTTCCAAACTTCTCAATTACTGGAAGACTCTTTCCTGCTTGCTAGACCCAGAAGGGCCCAAGACGTTGTGAATTTCCCACCACCACACCCCAATCTTGAAGAAAGGCGCGCTTTTCCCTTCTGATTCTTCTTAGGGGATGAAACAGGGTCTTGGTTATACAATGCATCACACTGTTTGCATTCTAGCTTCCGCTTCATCCATATTTATGCAATCTTTTCCGCTTACGACTCAAGTTTCTTTCGCCGCTAGAAGCAGCGTTTTCTCTTTATCATCATTTTAGATATTCACTTACAAAGATACGTCAATAATATTTTTATATATTTAAATTCGAAGTCACTGTAAGCAGACACGTAATGACATATTTATTTTAGGTGATTAAACTAAATCGGTAACATCTTAATCATTAGTATTTCCTTCAGTGTCACAAGTTACTGAGTTACGCAGAGACGGACTGTACCCTGAATTCCCAGTACTTTAAATCTTAACTAGATTACTAAATTTACGACGGCACAATAAATCTTGAACAAGAAAATTCTATGCTCTAAAACCTAAGGGGTAAATATTTGATACATGAATTTTCTAATATATCTATATTTTTTAATTAGTTCGTACTTGCTTTTCATATCACTAGGCCCACTGATGAGTCCACATAAGTGTCCTATTACACATACCGATGTAATTAAAACTGTTAAATATTAAGACCCAGTGATGAGTTTAGCTTATGCTTCCTGACGCATTTAACAACTATATGGCTTCTCCGAGATCCACCGTTACTTTTAACTTCAGCACAACTGACTCTCACTCTGCTTCACTGGACAGTTCTTTCCCTTAGCGGAACTATAATTAACCAGTGGGAACAGCTCGTTACATTGCCAACGGAGAATCCTGTCTTCCTGACGCTCACCCTTCACTCCTCTACTTTATTTCTTCTATCCCTTTCATACCTTCAGCTACTTTCTTCCTTCCGTCTTTGAAACGGTGCAAGAAATTATGTTATTATTTTCAGGTTAAAATTAACTTCGGCTGTGGAGATGCTGCCTGTGTAAGTACGTGAAAACTACGTGGAAATGGTACGAAACCACATAACATAAACACGAAGTCACGCATAAGCCATCTCCTAATGAGCAGTATAGGTCTACATAACTGCTGCAGTTCTACACAAGTTACTGTTCAATAAAACAAGGACCGACACTATAAATGGTATTTAAACTACTGAATAAGAGCAACACTTGTTGTAACTGATTCTAATTCTAATACAAAGATTTACACTTATTTCTGATTTTCACATAGCCGACAGCAATAAAATAAGTATCAAGAGATATCTGCAAATTATACATGACAGGGGTCTGAGAAAAAGAAAGAAAATCTGCTTCCAAGTGCCTGGTTATAGTGTACAAAAGTAACCATGTTACTGCAACTGACATCTGCATGTATTCCTCCAGCCAGGATTTCGCAAACATTACTTATAAGACGCCTACAGGGGCACCATTTGCAAGCCTAGTATAAGCATCCGTTAAACGAAAACATTCTTTTAGTAGAAAATTAAGGGAAAACTTTATTGCATAATTGGACAAAAAACGAGAAAGTTAAAATATCAAGTGAAAAAATGACACGAATTCTTACAGTAAGAATTTTCAGAAAAAGTTTAAAGTTGTGCAAGTCGGACAAAGAGGTCAAACACCAAGAACAAGACGCAGCTACCACTTAGGACTAGCTGAAGGTCACGTAGACGGATTGCTAAATGTTCAGAACAGGCCGCTTGAGCCAATCACAGTTTTAAGCGTCTCGGCTCTGAAAGACACTAAGCAGTTCAGCTAAGAATATCGTAGTATTGATTCTTGAACAGGAATCCGCAAATTTAAGGCATTCATCCCAAGCTTCCCAATAGTAAACGGCCAAGCCAAGCCAAGTCAAAGTGTTAATTGGGGGGCGGAAACTTGCGTTAAGCGCAAGTCGACGTCCGCTTGTCCTTTAGCCATTCCTGCGTTTGACTGCATACCTGGGCTCAGTAACATACACCTAAACTCTAAGAGGGGATTAAATTCACGCTAACGATTTTGAAGTCAAGCTGAGGGCCTTGACTGATTGTGACAAAGACTACGGCCTAGGTTGCCGTTGACTAAGTATGGGAGTGCTAAACTTTGGTTGGTTGACTGTCTGGTTCCGAGCCCACACTGGCTCTGTGGCATATTGGTTTATGCGACGTTTTGTCAGGCGCTTAGGTGAAGCCGCCGCGCCTGGTAGAGGGAAGTGCGGGCCGTGCCCCGACTTTGCATCGAATAGTCTGGCATTTACTTTACAACTGAGGAAAATCACGGAAAACCTCAGTCAGGGTAACCGAAGGCCTCTCGGCTGATCAGCGCCGAGCGCGATTCGTTTAGTCGACTTGGTCATCGGGGCGATGGCCTCGACTAACCTGCTGTCCTCTGCCGCATTTGACTTTCGCGTCAGGCGACGGGGTCAACCCTAGGTCAGCTTAGGTATCTGCGAGTTGCCGTACTAGGG
>Ga0123352_10021312_pt1 | contig 10330 bp, 6 predicted proteins | sample TergutLab28metaG_FD_89700 | JGI IMG/M metagenome (GOLD analysis project Ga0123352, IMG submission 89700) | Labiotermes labralis P1 segment gut microbial communities from Petit-Saut dam, French Guiana - Lab288 P1 | ecosystem: Host-associated > Arthropoda: Insects > Digestive system > Gut ...
ACTCTCTCGCCCATTCCGTCAATTCTTCCTATACGCAGTACAATCATCCAGCCACTCTCTCGCCCATTCCGTCAATTCTTCCTATACGCAGCAAATCATCCAGGCACTCTCTCGCCCATTTCGCCAATTCTTCCTATACGCAGCAAATCATCCAGGCACTCTCTCGCCCATTCCGTCAATTTTTCCTATACGCAGCAAATCATCCAGCCACTCTCTCGCCCATTCCGTCAATTCTTCCTATACGCAGCACAGTCATCCAGCCACTCTCTCGCCCATTCCGTCACTGGTCTCTATAAGCAACAAAAGCAACCAGCCACCCTCGTGTCAAGTTTTGTCTTTCCCAGTCCTAAGACAGCGCGTTAAGTTCCGATCAATGCAATATTTAATGTTGAGTCAATTAAGCCCTCTCGCAAAGCTGAAATAAAGGGGAATTTATGAATGAAGAACACCATATTTGTCGTTTATGATTTGAACATGTTGTTAACAGCAGTTGGATACATTCAACATATTGCAGTACAGACATTATTACATTAAAACAATATTTTTTCTTATGTAGCACATCATTTAAGTTAGAAAAGATTTCATTTCACTTTTTGTTTAATTGTGTGTGTTCTGCGAGTCTCGGAATAAACAGTGATAATACAGACATTGATTAATTGGTTTTTTAAATCTCGTCATTGTGCAATACGTGTTTAGACCCGAATTGTATGTATTGTTTGGGGGGAGGGGGGGGGTTGCAGGCTTCAAATGTTAGAAATACTTTCGTTTGTGTGTAATTCATTGAAAATGAGGGTTACTGTTTATTAAAATATATTAATCCTCTTGTTACTGTACATTAATCTTACACACACAATTAAACTTTTCCTCTCTTCTTTTCATCCATAATCCTATTTTGCCGATAGGCAGCTTAGCGTCTAATTATTATCATATTTCAAGAACAATGAATTCACGTCGGGCTCATTTCTAGGTGAATTCCAAAGTTTCTTCAAATAATAATAATAATAATAATAATAATAATAATAAGATAATCCACCTTAATGTACATACATAAACACAGACTTGAAAGTTATTACAGGCCTGACAGTGTTACAGGAGAAAATAGAACATATAGTGCGTATTCCAAAATCTCCGATGACATATTTTCTAATGAAGCTGCACAATATATTTCTACACTAGTACAACACAGACGTCTATTTATATTTTTTCTACCAACACTGTACTTACTGAGTGAGATTTTGAATTTTGTACATAAAGTGGGCCGGAAAGGCCTTGTTACCTAAGGTCCTAATATTTTAAAAGCTACGTAATATGCCTTACAACAGAATGTAATATTTTACCAGTTTTTGAAACTATGTTTATAAAAGTAACCCAAGTTTTGAAAAGTAATGGTAAAGTACATTCCTGTTTTCCACACGAGAGTGTTCTATACGGGTGCTACATATTAGGTTAGGTTAGGTTAAGTTTAACAGTGCAAACAGATATTGTGTGTTATATTTTCCATATATTTTAAGTAGGTACATTTATAAAGTATAACTATGGACAGCAAACACTTTAATACATATGTTACAATCTTTGTAGATAAATAGTAAACTAATCAAGATACTTTTTTTGTAGATTAAGAAAAAATTGTACTGCCGAAATTCTTAATTTGGAAAGTTCTTTGTTTCGCTTTCTCTTCAAAAATCAGGTTCTATACACGCATTATCAACAAATTGATTTCAGGTACTTGTTAGGTCGACTCCTTCGAAAGGATGAAGGTAAAATATCGAACATTATGCAGGTCAGATGACCCACACCTCACTCTTCCGTACCTTCTGCTTTCTTTTGATCTATATCGCACAAGACCACTTTTGTGCATTCTGCATTATATTGTCCTATAGCGCATTCGTCTGTACGTTCTGCATTATATTGGCCTATACCGCACAGGACAACTTATGCACTTTCTGTATTATATTGTACTATACAGAATTTCTGTGAATCTGCATTATATTGTCCTATACCGCATTCGTCTGTACGTTCTGCATTATATTGGCCTATATCGCACAGGACAACTTATGTACTTTCTGTATTATATTGTCCTATACCGCATTTTTTGTGCATTCTGCATTATATTGTCCATACCGCATTCTTCTGTGCGTTCTGCATTATATTGGCCTATACCGCACAGAACAACTTACGCACTTTCTGTATTATATTGTCCTATACCGCATTTTTGTGCATTCTGCTTTATATTGTCCTATACCGCATTTCTGTGCATTCGGCATTATATTGTCCTATACCGCATTTTTCTATACATTCTGCAATATGTTTGCCTATACCGCACAGGACAACTTATGCACTTTCTGCATTGTATTGTCCTATACCGCATTCTTCTGTACATTCTACGTTATGTTGGCCTATACCGCCCATAACAACTTATACACATTCTGCATTATGTTGGCCTATACCGCCCACTTCATTACGTTCTACATTACGTTGTGTCTACATGTCGTACCTGACGACCTCTTTACATTCAGAATTATGTTGGAATATGTAAACTTCTGTGTAGCTTGTGTTGCACAAAACCGCCGCTACGTGGCAGTCCCGTCAACTCGGGCTAACACACTCTCCCAACACCATATCCTCATACTTTAATTCTAACCACGATGCTGCTGAGTGTATTTATTAGCGTTGATATCTGCAAAGCTCTTTGTCCCCACATCGTGCCAGCGACGTAGATCAGCGCTGTTGCCGGCCCTGTGCATGGCCGGCAACAGCGCATCTTTTCGAAGTCAACATGTAATAACTTCAGATGAAGTAACCGCTGCGCTAAATTGAGGTAGCATAGAAGTGTGGCCTACACGGAGTCTGAGTAACCTCCCGTGTGAAATCAGTCAAGCCCCTGGTCTAAAGCAGAATTTCCTACAAGCACCGTGATCTTAGCTTTCATTGACATCCAGCTGTATGCAGTGAGAAACTTTACGATTACTATTATTGTCGTCGTTAAATTTGTTCTTCCGCAAGTTGTGGTAGATTTTTTTTGGCGACCCCTATACATTCTGCGCTCTATTGGTGCATGTAGTACTCACGAACACTTCTGTACATCCTATACAGTTCCGAATCCAATATTCTGCAGTAATTACTCTCAAAATTAATTGTTTACAGATAGTTTTCACTTCTTTATCTGTTATTAAAGTAATGTGAAACTGATTATCGTTGTTAATAGCTCCATCCGTTACGCCAAATTGAGCTGGTGCTTTTGTCATCCTCTTGCCCGATAATAAACACGAACCTGGTTTATGGCCCGCCGTTTTCAGTTTTTGCACTTTTAAATAATAGGTGTTTGACGTACCTAAAAATTGAGTGATTTTAAATGTGATTAAAGGCGTTGACTGGATGTTCGTTATTGTGTTATATATCAATTTTGCTTTTCATATCCCGCCCAAATCGTTCACGACGTATCTAAATAACTAAAATGTTGCAGTAACGGGGTCCCATGTACGGCACATGGCAGAACTTGTGGACCGAGTTGTACAGGTACTGCATATTAATACCTGCTATGAAAAATAGATAAGATTTATAAATTTATTCATATTAAAAAATTGATTTGCTACTGTTATAAAAATATCTTTAATGACATCTTGATTTTATTACAAAAACGCGGTAGAATTATGTGGTGTTGCTTCGAATTCGACCGCTGTCTGAACTTAGAGCCGACCTCGGTTATAACGCAATTGAAGGGACCGGATAAATTGTGTAGTCATACACAAATGTCACTAAGTGAGGAGTGTGGTAAAAGTGAAGGAGAAGTATTTCAAGACATGCTGCAGGTTATGTTACTTAATGTTAAGTTTTTATAGGCATACTCCAAAAAAAAAATACATCAAGTCGAAGTTAAAATTTAGCAAGAATAAATGTAGTCATGAAAGAGGAATGCTCACTGGTATATTGTCACTTCTCTGTTGCTTAACCATTTCGGCAGTTCCTCATTGACATCACTTCGTTCAGACCTTGGTTATCGCTTTATTTTATATCCGTTCAGTTCAAACGCGCCAATAATTTTGGTTCCGATTTTTTCAATTTCTTTTTATCGTAGAATTTACAAGACCAAACTCCCGACACACGTCGGCTTACTTTTTCCCATTTTCTATTTGTCGTGTCACCTGAACTTTTCGTGCGACGCTCAAAACCTTCCTTTTTCTCGTGACTGTAACCATTTTATCACGCTACCAGTCTGCTGCTAACTGCGGCAGTAGAAAAGTAGAGCGCAACTTTACGCACAAAGTGAATTACCGTTACTGTTGTCTTATTCCAGGCCTGGAGTCTATATAGCTACCTGAGAGAGTATACGGCTTGGCCTGTCGCGGACGACGAGACGGTAGAATTCGTAACATATTCTATCTATCGGAGAATTATGTTGGAAATGATGACTGGCAATATCGTTATATTTGAGGTAGATGCCTGTATGTGTGTCGTACTAAGCAAGGTGGAAAAGCACATGTAGTATAGGGAATTAGTTGATACCAGAGAATGTATAACGTTATAGGCGAGGTGTCGCACATACTGGGGTCGTTGTAACCGAGTTAAACTCTATTTATATCCAAATTAAATATTTATATTTATCATTCAGTATCTCATTAGGCCCCGCAGTTTTTCAACTGTCGATTGAGCATCTTAAATAACTGAATGTGTACACAAACAAATATAACTTCCTGACATACCTCTATTAAGCATATATTATTATATATGGTGTATGATGAGGCAGGAGTAAAGTGTGTCTTGAGAACAGATTAATGACAGTAAGTTAAAGTAACACTCAATGTGCTTTCCTAATATTTTAGGAATCTGTTTAACCAAAAACCAGGATTAAACAAATTTACAGATGTCATAGACATTTGCCATGTACTGCAAATTGATTACCTTTTGTTTTTCTGCACAGAAGTCTTCAAGAAGCAGCTTAATTGATTTAGAAAACAGGCAAATTTGTCCCTCCCCATGCCTTGAAAGCACACAGCGAGAGAACATGTATAGTTTCTCTCAAACTCAATGCCAGCATTAGATGGAGTTGCTAGCTTCAGTCCCTAGCAAATTTACCTCATTTACTGAACCCCAAAAAACCCACTGAGTAGGAGGATGCGTGGGCTCTAGAGTCAGTCAGGGAGTTTTGGGAAACAGAAAAAACTATTGCATATGCCGGGTTTCAAACTCCAAATCTTCCACCCTCCCCCCCTCCCCCCCAGAGTAGTCAATATACAATCTGAGCTATGAAGATTTCTTGATTTAGGATTTTAATTACTTTTGAACTAGAAATGTGTCTTTTTTCGATTTCATTGCCACAAGTTTTTTGATCAGAGCAATTTAATTTCTCGTGAAGTAAGATTACTTCCTTGATCCTAAAATGAATAAAACTTCGAAGATTTTAAAATAAGCGTCAGTTTTGTGTTTTTTTTGTAGCTACAGCTGCTATTTGTAATAACTGCATAATTTAATATATAGAATACTCTTTCCATTGGCACTACAGCCCACTGTGGGCTTTGGCCTGTCGAAAAATGTCCTTCCCTTTTTTTCCTATCTGCCACCAACTCTCTCCATCTTCTCACTCCCAGCACTTGAAGATCTCTTTCTACTTCCTCCTTCCATCTTGTCCCTTCCAGTTCTTGAGTGAAGATGTTTTTGGGCATTCTATCCTCCTCCATTCTCTCTAGCTGACCTAACCAGCTTATCTTTTGCCCTTTTATCCATTTTACTATATTTTCTCCTTTGTTGATCTCTTCTAGTTCTCGATTCGTCCTACTTTTCCATTCCCCGTTTTCATATATGTATATGTATAATACATATAATGTACAATTTAAAAATACAATATTTCGCCATTATTACGTTTTATGCTTTTGAAGTATGTACATACTTGAGCACAAAATGCTTCCAACCAGAATGAGATTTATGTTTTTAGTAAACACACCTATGTATGCGTGTATATATATATATATATATATATATATATATATATATGTCATTAAGTTGTGCAACATCTTTACGCATGCACACACTTCACTACACAATGCAGTGAATATTTTGAGATTGTATGTCACATCACATGAAAATATTTCTAACATTGAAAGGGTTCCGAACACTTTGAATGATACGTCACTTCTAGAAACACTAAACAATAAAAAATATCAAAACGCTGGTCACAAAGAGACAGTTCTGTACACGTTACGAAGTATACATTTTTTTTTTTAGATAATCGTGTTTCATGTCCGTACGGTGCCATTGATTATAACTTGAAAACAATTATATTGCAGAAAATATAAGATGGAAGTTATTGGAAGTTATTGTGAATGCTCACCTCAGAAATTCCGACGGAATAAACTGGCTCATTTCTTAACTTTTCTTTACATCTTGGACAGTTTTTCCTAAAACCCATGTGTTTACACATGGGTTTTTAAGAAATCGTAAGAATACATACAATAATTACAGTAAAACACGCGATATTCTATCATATACAAACAAAATTCGTAATTTTCTTTTCTGTACACAGGGTGTTAATATACATATATGTAAAAATAAGAACAAATTCTACCAAAGATGGAAAGGTGCTAAACAACAACTTACAAATATTTCTGTTTTCATTTTATTGATTGAAGCCGGGAGTGGGAGAAGGAAATTGTGTCCGTAATTCTAAACTTGAACATAGTTATTGTAGAAGACCCTGTAGCTTAGACTAATGACACAAAACAATGAAACTCTGCTACCACAAAATGTAAAATTTCCATGAATGTTAGTTAAAAGACGATGCCTTTTTACTTTCACTGACATCGTGGCTAAGATATAACAGTGCCACTTGTTTGTAACAGTTGATAGGTTTCACACATAAACGATGGCGCTAATGTCATTTTTCTGTGTTATGTTAGTTTACATTAAATATAATCTATTTTTATCTATATATACAGAGTCTATGGAGAAGTAATTTGTCACCCTGAAGACAGAGGCAGCTACTTCCCCATACGTGACTAACAGTCTACTATCCTGCATGCTATGAAAACACAAACCTAGTCTAAATAACGACGATATGCAACACAACTTACACCAAGATTTCTTGAGCAGTTTTTGGATGGCTTTTTATTTCTTTATTTTTAGACACCGAGAGCCCAATTTTGTGTTTTACTGATATTATGAAGTTTTTTTTTCGCGTAATAAGTACAACGAATGGTACAGCAATAAAACGCGCCATGTGGTGGAGATCTGTTCGGTCCAGGCACACAAAACAGCAATAAAGATTGGGATAAGTACCCCACGTAATGAGCAAGACAGCGCAGGAAGTCGGGGTCAGTCACTGTGCAAGTAATTCCGGACATGTGATGAAAGTTCATGGTCCCTCTGAAATGGCATTGAATGCCTTCTGTAAGTAACAAAATCGCAGGCAGGCATAAGCAAACTGTGCAAAATATCTTCTGACTCCCTCAATCACATTTGAGGAAATCAGTGAAGTGTGTACATCGTGCTACATTAAACAGTGCTTTTGTTAATTAATATTATTATTTGTAGCAACAAATGCACGCATATGTATAGTACGAAATTATATTACAAATGCTCCTACATGTTTCGGTGCGTCTGTACCATCTTCAGGGAGTTTATATATTGTGTTTGCTAGAGTTATAAAATATTAAAATTACATAAAGCAGTAGGTTGTTTTGTGGTAAAATGTGTGTTGTTGGTAAAATGTGTGTTGTTGGTAAAATGTATGACGTTGGTAAAATGTGTGATGTTTGGAAAATATGTGTTGTTGGTAAAATGCGTGACGTTGGTAAAATGTGTGTTGTTGGTAAAATGTGTGTTGTTGGTCAAATGTATGTTCTTGGTAAAATGTGTGACGCTGGTAAAATGTGTGACGCTGGTAAAATGTGTGAAGTTGGTAAAATGTGTGTTGTTGGTAAAATATGTGTTGTTGGTAAAATGCGTGACGTTGGTAAAATGTGTGTTGTTGGTAAAATGTGTGTTGTTGGTAACATATGTGTTGTTGGTAAAATGCGTGAAGTTGGTAAAATGTGTGTTGTTGGTAAAATGTGTGTTGTTGGTAAAATGTGTGTTGTTGGTAAAATGCGTGACGTTGGTAAAATGTGTGTTGTTGGTAAAATGTGTGTTGTTGGTAAAATATGTGTTGTTGGTAAAATGTGTGACGTTGGTAAAATGTGTGTTGTTGGTAAAATGTGTGTTGTTGGTAAAATGTGTGTTGTTGGTAAAATGTGTGACGTTGGTAAAATGTGTGACGTTGGTAAAATGTGTGTTGTTGGTAAAATGTGTGTTGTTGGTAAAATGTGTGTTGTTGGTAAAACTTATGGTGTTGGGAAAATATGGTAGAGGCTGTAGGAGAATTTGTAATATAATTTTGTACAATATATATGCATATATATATATATATATATATATGCGTCTGTTGATACAAATAATGAACATTATTCGATAAAAATGCACAGTATGAACACAAAAATAATAAGTGTATTTGCTAGTTGTGTAGTTTAGTCGGCTGGGCTTTGGAGTAGAGACGCATTGTGTTTAGCGATACAAAGAAATTGATTTTTGAAATATTATTCGTTTGAAAATTAAATTTCGAAGTTTTAATGGGCCAGAATTAAGGCAGACGGTCTACTACTGAACGGTACTCTGATAATTGCTGTCGGGGTCTCTTGAATTTTAGTTTCTTTCGGAAATTTTGGGAAAAAGGAAATGCAGTGCGTTCAGAATTTTGAAGAAGGCGCTTGGCGTTCAAGAGCGGGTGAAAATACACTATTGCTCATATCGCTAAGTTTTTCAATTTTGTAATTTATTGCAACTTATTTTTACTTCTAAGAGTCGCTGTTAAATTAAAAGATGTAAAGGTAAATTTGTTCCTCTCTACCTCATGTAGGCGTATGGAGAAGCAGAGGTATAGCTCTACTCATTCTTAACATCGACACTATATGGAGTTGATCAGTAATATTCGCACTCCGGCCGCTTTGAGTCGGGAAAGAACCCATGTGCCCATTCAGTAGAAGGCTGGGCGGGCCTCATAGATAGCCTGGAAGTTTTGTAGAAAGGTCCATTTTAACGACGGGATTCGAATTGAAAACCTTACGGTCCGTAGCAAAGTCACCAGGCGGAGTACCAAATGCGACGACATTTTTGCTTGTTAACTTGTAAATTTTAAATCGTGTTCAACGAATCTACTTTCTGCAGTTGCTGTCAGTACACGGTAAGTCTGCCTGTACAATGCCACTGGTAATGTGCTAACAGCAAACAGTAATTTGGTGACCGGTGGTTAGTGTGACGTTGCGGGACAGGAACTGGCTGCGTGGGAATGCAGAGACGACATAAATGTTTGTTACTCTGCTCTTTAGCTACATATTTGCCTGAACAGTAGTAGCTGATATTTTGATATATTGACCTTACGTGATGAGACATAATTTGATGCACTCGCATATTTACGCCCTGATCTTAGGCTCATGCCTATTTTCATAAATACAATGTAAGCAGGTGTCAAATGCCGAAATTCCAAGTAGCCTAGCGTGGTGGTACATTCCGTTTCAGACAGAGGGCTTCGAGAATAATATTGCTAGGAAAGGAAAGGAAATAAAAAGAGAATACAGTAAATAACCCAATGACCTTCATAATTTTCACTTTAATTCCATTGACACAGCAGCTTGTGGCTCCCTTTAAGAAACACTGATAAAATTTTGGTTGGAAAATTAAATGAGAGATCACTTGAGAAGCCAGTGCATAAATGGAATCATAACCAACTAACTAACGAGCAAACAAACAAACAAACAAACTAACTAACTAGCCAAACAACTAACTAACTAACTAACTAACTAACCAACTAGCAAACTAACCAACTAGCCAACTAGCCAACCGACCAACCGACCAACCGACCAACCAACCGACCTAACTAACTAACTAACCAACCAACTAACTAACTAACCGAACAACCAAATAACCAACTAGCTAACCAACCAGCCAACCAACCCACCAAACAACCAACCAACCAACCAACCAAGCAACCAGCCAACCAACCAGCCAACCAACCAAACAACCAACCAACCAACCAACCAACCAAACAACCAACCCACTAACGAACGAACGAAAGAACGAACCAACCGACCAACCAGCTAACTAACAAACTAATCAACCAACCAACCCACGAATCAACCGACCAAGCAGCTAACTAACAAACTAATTAACCAATAAACCAACCAACCAACCAACCAAACAACCCACCAACCAACCAACCCACCAAACAACCAACCAACCAACCAACCAACCAACCAACCAACCAACCAACCAACCCACCAACCAACCAACCAACCAACCAACCAAC
>Ga0123352_10021314_pt1 | contig 10330 bp, 10 predicted proteins | sample TergutLab28metaG_FD_89700 | JGI IMG/M metagenome (GOLD analysis project Ga0123352, IMG submission 89700) | Labiotermes labralis P1 segment gut microbial communities from Petit-Saut dam, French Guiana - Lab288 P1 | ecosystem: Host-associated > Arthropoda: Insects > Digestive system > Gut ...
ATATTAGGATGGATCTCCAGGAGGTGGGATGTGGGTATATGGACTGGATTGGGCTGGCCCAGGATAGGGACAGGTGGCGGACGCTTGTGAGTGCGATAATGAAAATTCGGGCTTCATAAAATGCGGGGAATTTCTTGACTAGCTGCAAATCAATAGGCTTCTCAAGAAGGACTCTGCACCATGGAGTAAGTAAGTAAGTAATGTAATGTACAATTACATGTTTCGGCCCTGTATGTAGACCATCATCAGGTTGTCCAAAGAACTCATAATTGACTATAGACTATGTGTGGTAATTTTGGAAGGGGGACGAGATCTCGTCTTACGTCATAAATTATACAGTGTGTCCCACTCGCTGCCGAACCCGGCATTTCTTTAATAACTTTACCACTAATGAGGATATTGCAACGACTACAGACACACACATACAGACACATTCCTCTTCATTTCTCACACAACGAACGCACTCCTATTCAAATTTCGTTGCAATATCTTCATTGGTGTTAGAATTATTAAAGAAATGCCGGGTTCGGTAGCGAGTGGGACACCCTGTATATCGCTACTAATTGTAATATTGTTGTGTTCATGACTGTATGTATATGTAGATATATACACACTACAGCTTTGTGTTATTGACCTAACACAACGGGGATAACACTCCGTAAGATTGAAAATATAGTCTTTATTATCATTATCCCCTCTCCGTGCAGTAAACAAATTCACAATATTTATTCCAACAACTGCACAAGAATAAACGACAAACGTTTATACATACACTGCACTTCTACATTTTCGACCAACAACGGCCATCTTTGTAGACTGTGTAGGAAGTGAAAGCGTAGTTATGGCTAATTATACAGGGTTATTAAAAATGATTGTCGGGGTTTTTAACAGCTTGTCATACACAATACACTTGAGATAGGCGTATATGTATTTTTTTTATTTAATAGAACAACACTCCAAGTTGTGTTACATACCTTACAGGTGCTCTATATGTGCACCCTTTGTGATTCTACAAACATCAACACGATAATCGAGTTCGTTCCAAACTGTTTGCAGCATGTCAGCGATGATGGTTTCAATGGCGGTTCTGTTTCGTACCTTCAGTTCCGGGATACACACGAACCCTGTCTTTTGAAACTGTGTATACCACCTTCGGATGGAATTGTCAGATGGTGGCTGTTTCCCGAATTTGGTGCGCAATTGCCGCTGGACGATTGTACCCCGACAATCATTTTGAATAACCCTGTATTACAAACGTGCAGATATGAGGCTAAAATACACGCGTTAAATAAATTTCATGATAAAATATTTATAACTTGAAACAAATTAGATGTATTCACGTGTATCGTTGATACAACGTATACTGAAACGCAAACAAACATCTGTGTCGGAAATATCCATCTTGTTTTTTTTTATTTTGGTACAATGACCGACAAATGCGTAATAATTTCACAAATTATCACACTCCTATATGTTTCTACATTATTGTGTCATTCTCAGGGAGCTCCTACTTAATACCTTGCTTAGTTACGTAAGTACGTCAATGCAATAGGACAATTTTAATCTTCTTCTTCTTATACATCGCTGCAACCTATATAATGTTCTGGCTTGCTCATCCACTTTGTTCCAACTATCTCTATTCTGTGCTACTTTCTTCCAATTCCTTATGTTTATGCTCTTTATATCTTCCAAAACCTCATCTTCCCAACGTTTTTTAGGCCTTCCAATTGGTCTTTTAGACATGGGTTTCCATCTCTTAATCTTCTGCACAATATTATCCTCAGCCATGCGTTCAACATGGCCTAGCCAGTTTAATCTTTGTTTTTTTTAAATAAACCCGATTATATTTTGTCCTTTTAATATATCATTTATTTTTTGATTAGTTTTAATCCTCCAGTAGCCATCATCTGTTCTTGTAGGACCAAATATTTTCCTCATGATCTGTCTTTGAAAAACCATCATTTTATTTGTAATATTTTCCTTAAGCACTCATGTTTCGGAGGCTTAAGTTGCTGTTGGGGGAATTAACGTTTTATAAAGTTGTAGTTTGACGTTTCGGGGTATTAATTTTGATGAAAATAGTTTTTTGTGAACATGGTAAGCCCTATTTTCTGCTGCTATTCTTTCTTTAATTTCCTCCTCAATAGAGCTGTCAGTATGCACCATTGCTCCTAAGTATTTAAATGAATTTGCTTGTTCGAACTGTTCTTCTCCTGCGAACCGGATAACCACGTCCAGACAAATGGAGTTCTGCTGTGTGTTGAAATGTAAAGGGGAATTTTTTAGTTTTCAACACCTTTACTAAATTTAGAACACAACACCGATCGTCAAAACAGTTTCTGCGCAAGTGTAGAGCTTTCTGTCTGTAAAGACGGAAATAGTTCCAAAACATGTCAGTGAAGTTTTGCATGCTACGCCATTGTCAGAGAACTAAGTAGTAAAAAGAAAATGTTCTTCATAAATGCCAAATTCCAGTAGCTTAAGAAGATCTGCAAATACAACTAAATTTATGCAAAGTACTGAACTTTTTTAAAATAATGTTATTTGTGGGAGTTTTATTCAGATATAAACAATAAAATATCAGCAGTAGAAAATTACAGACCTGCTGCAAGACTGGTTCAAATGCAGGACAAAATAGCAAGCGTTAAACGTTTGGGGGTTTCAGGAAAATAAGACGTAACAAAGTGACGGTTGTTGGAAGATTGTTGTGTTTGTTTTCAAGGAAGAGACAAAACTTTTGTCGAATATGTCCGAAACTTGTTTGTTGGTATTGTACAAAGTTATTCATTGCTGTCAGTTACAGTTATGATCTTCAGTTTACACATCCTATTGCGAAACGTTTAAGGATGGAAATACAGGTATGGTCAATCAAGACTCAAATTTCAAATTACTTACATTCTATAGTGTACACAAAATCCACCGGAAATATAAAGGTCGTGCTGTTTTACTACTTTATACAAAAATGCAACGAAATACTCTGTTAATTATTCGGAATTTCTAATTTCAGTTTCTTATTTTAATTTCAGATTCTGTTATTCTAATAACCGGAAGAAGTGTGAAATCAAATATTTAAAAGAAAATAAAGATTTTCGCGATAAATCCAGGAACCTATGGAGGTAAGGATCCTGTGCTTTTTACGTTTTTGTACGTATTATTTGTACTCTATCCTAACAACACGTTTTTATGACCGAACGCTTTTCATTTTCTAGCCTCTAATTTTTAGAACATCTTACAGCAGCTGTACAATCCAGATAATACCAGAGACCAACTATAGAAAATTAAAAAACTTTTAGGTTTACAAAGTGAAGAATTAGAAATTAATAACGTAGAGCTTGCACAAATAGTAGAATTTTTTTAAATTGTAATATAATTAATTACATAGTTGTACATAAGGCTGTATATGTTTCGACAAAATTCACATAGAGAAATACACCGATATTTAAATACTTAATCATTACATGTAGAAGAATAAGGTGCCACTGTTGGCAGCACTATGAAATCTATAATCGTAAAAATTTTCTCAGGTTATTTTTCGAAATGACTGATACGTGATGATGGTACTGAAAGAGAGAAACATGTAATTTCATATTAAATAACTACAGTCTTGAATTATGACTGGGGGATCGTATAGTATCCCTTTATAACGGTACGGTAGTGACAGTTGTACTGCTGCTGCTTGTGTTGGTGGTGATGATGATAATAATACCACCAATAATAATAATAATAATAGTGGTATTATTATTATTATTATTAGTAGTAGTAGTTGCAGTAGTAGTGGTAGTAGTAGTAGCAGCAGTAGTAGTAATAGTGGTGGTAGTAATAGCAGTAGTAGCTAGTAGCAGTAGTAGTAGTGGTGGTGGTGGTAGTAGTAGCAGTAGTAGCTAGTAGCACTAGTAGTATCTAGTAGCAGTAGTAGTGGTAGTAGAAGTAGTAGTTGTATTAGTAGTAGTGTTGGTGGTGGTGTTAGTAATAGCAGTAGTAGCTAGTAGTAGTAGTAGAAGTAGTAGTAGTAGTAGTAGCAGCAGTAGTAGTAGTAAAAGTAGTAGTAATAGTAGTAGTAGTACTAGTAGTGGTGTTAGTAATAGCAGTAGTAGTAGCAGCAGTAGTAGTGGTGGTGGAAGTAATGGCGGTAGTAGCTATTGGCAGTAGTAGAAGTAGTAGTAGTAGTAGTAGCGGCAGTAGTGTGGTGTTGGAAGTAATAGCAGTAGTAGCTAGTAGCAGTAGTAGTAGCATTAGCAATAGTATTAGTAATTGTGGTTATTTCAAACCACCCTTGCAAACCTTGCAAACCACCCTTGCAAACCTTCAAAATATTTCCGTAAAAGCATGAGGGTTTTCGTAATATTCAAGACAAAAGAAAGTACAGGTCAGTCGGTCAGTCGGTCAGTCGGTCAGTCGGTCAGTCGGTCAGTCAGTCAGTCAATCGATCAGTCAGTAGCTCGAATCTCCATGTTATCTTCACGCAATGCAGCAGTAACGAAATCGGTACAAAGGAACGTTGTTTAATCTGACAACTGTTTCTATTCACTTCCCGTCGACCCTCTTAACTTGGATAAAAAAATACTTCGAAATGTAACGAAAACTATTACTTTAAAATACAATGGGCAAAATGCTGGTTAGATAGCAATCCTGAGTGACAGCCGAAGGAAAACATTTCTGTCACTTTCTGTAGACACAAGTATGGTGAATCAAGGCTAATTATAACCACAGTATCATGACCTAATTAGTTTGGACCGCGACCTAGGGCAAACTGGAAGGGCGGCGAACACTGCTAAACCTGGAGTTAAGCGAAATGATCTGCCATAAGCAGTGACAAGTTATATTAGACAAAAGAGTGTACGTCTTGGTAGCTAATGTAAGCAGAAAAAAGCTTATAATTTTGTCTTTCCGTCTTTGTTCTTGTATTGTAGATCTGCTGATACTTGGAAATAAGGTTAGATGACGGCAATAATATACTTCGGCGGAGGACAGGCTCCAGTTGATTTATATGGTACATTAGAGTATCTCCATAAAACAATATCGCATATTGTATCTAGCTCTCTTTACAGAATTTATCTATCAAAGTTTTGTCTATTCACCAACCGATGCACTAGTGAGTTGTCTTAAAAACAACATTAAAATTTACATTAAAACAACTCCGACATGTGCAACCGCACCGAAACATTTCGGAGCTGTTTTAATGTAAATTTTAACATTTTTTTAAAGAAAACTCACTAGTGCATAAATTGATGAATAAATAGAACTTTGATACATTTTATATTTGTGGTTCCGTGCATCGTAATTCTGGGTTGAAGAAACCCAACGAGATGCAACAGTATGCAGATATTTACTTACTGTTACATTACTCTACATATTTCGGGCGTCCATGGCGCCCATCTACTGCCACCATACTATCTGCGGACCTTATTCCTCAGATAGTATGATCTGCACCAGAGGCTGCAACCACAGTTTTATGTACTCCCGATGATGGGCGCGATGGACGCCCGAAACATGTAGAGTAATTTAGCAGTAAATAAATATCTGCATACTGTTGAATCTCGTTGGATTTCTTCAAACTAAAGCGTTGATAATATCAAGATGCACGGCACGAATGTGAAAAAGAAATTTATCTAGTTCATGTGCCTCCAAACATTTTATCGCAAAGGACCACACCCCTTACTGTGGATGGTTGGTGGGCCGAACATGAAAAGTAATAAGAACTGGTATGCCAAACTGCCTAAATGCTGTGTGATATTTAAATTATATACACATTCGCAAATGTGGCCGCGAGGTACATAATACAACTGGCGGGCCCACGGGTTGGAGACCCATACTCTAGTTCGCAGAGTTCAAATTTGGCGAAACAGCGAGAACTGGTCTCTTCTTGGTCATTACTCAGCCAGTAGTGGTAATTTATTACCGACATTTCGGGACAACCTATCGGTACCATCTTATGAAGCAATGAACTAGACCCCTGAAATTTGGACCAAGAAGTTGTCCCGAAACTTCGGTAATAAATTATCACTACTGACTGCGTAATGACCCAGAAGAGCGCATTTCTTATCTATTTCGCGGCGGAAGCCTGAAATCGCGCTAAAGTGAAGCAGTGACCTCGAACTGTCCCTCAACGTCTATATCAACAACGAATGCAAAATTAATCTCAATTCACAGTAATTTTGGTATTATGTGTCAATGTAATTGACAGATGGCTGTCAGTGCCATACCGATCCGAGAAAAGGAAGTCTAGGATTTCTAGTTATTCGTATGTTTCCTTCTTTCCTTGAAAAGAAGAAAAGATTTTACCTAAAAATTTTAACCTTACTACATAAGCGAAATTATGGATTGGTACTTTCGGGAGGCACTTACACGCTTACTTACTTTACTTACTTACTTACTTACTCACTTACTCCATGGAGCAGAGTCCTTCTTGAGAAGCTAACCGGTTTTCAGCTAGTCAAGAAATTCCCCGCATTTTATGGAACCCGAAGGTTCATTACCGTATTCACAAGTGCCCGCAATCTGGCCTTATCCTAAGCCATCTCGACCCAGTCCATATCCCCTACATCCCACTTCCTGAAGATCCATCTTAATATTATCCTCCCATCTACGCCTAGGTCTCCTCAGTGATATCTTACCCTCAGGTTTCTCCACCAAAACCCTCTATACGCCTCTCCTCTCCCGTATAGGCGCTACATGCCCCGCCCATCTCAGTCTTGATTTTATCACCCGAACAATAATGAGTGATGAGTACAGATAATTAAGCTCCTCGTTATGTAGTGTTCTCCACTCCTTTGTCACCTAGTCCCTCTTAGATCCAAATATTCTCCTCAACACCCTATTCTCAAACACCCTAAGCATACGTTCCTCCCTCAATGTGAGCGACCAAGTTACACACCCATAAAAAACAACAGGCAAAATTGTTCTGTATATCTCAATCTTCAAATTTTTGTACAGCAAACTGAAAGACAAAAGATTCTGCACCGAAAGGTAGCAAGCATTCCTTGATTTAAATCCACTCTTCATTTCTTCCTGAATAGGTACGTTCAGGCTGCGGTCTAAAATCAAGAGAGTTGTCCCATCGAGTTTTCCTTACACCGTTGATAGAGTCCACCTTCACCGTCCTGGAACTTTGGTGTTTGCTTCTGCCTTGACAAATGTGTGGGCTTCGTTTGTCTCGGCAGATGACTACATGACTGGCTTAATAAGCGATGTATGCGAGTGGCTCATTTGGAAAGCTATTTGTAGAAGCCGCAGCTAGAGATGGAAACTGTCAAAATTATCTGTTGAATATTCTACAGGCACTCTGCTAGTTCTGTGTAGTGGCTGAGTGCATCATTCATGAAGATCTGGATCGGTTGCGGAATTCTTTGGAAATTTCTTTCCTGGTCCCAGGTACGTGATTCTCATTCGAGTGTACTTTTGTAACTCGGTTCTCACACACCGCTGCCACCAGACTTTTCTACCACGGCTCTGAATATTTCTTTTTTGTTTTATTCTTCTAGACATTTCTCTTTACTTTTTATTGTGGACATAAGGCGGTAGAACAAGGAAATATATTCGCTTACGGAACTTGGGGTGAGTTCTATACCCTATGAAAAGGAGATCAATAAAAATGTCCTTTATATTGACATGAATGAAACGGAAACAAAGCTTATATTATGAATTACTGAAACATCAGTTCTAAAATAGAAATAGTCGGATCAATATTAGAACAAGTGAAACAATTTAATTATTTTGGATGCGTACTGAGTTTAGACGGTGAACCAGATTAAAAAAGAAACAAATTCCAAGGAATATGGTGCACTATTAGGAAACACTTAAAGAAAACCCATACTGATATCCAAATGAAATTTTATAAAGTTGTAGCTAGAACATCACTACTGTATGGCAGCGAAACATGGGTAACCACGAAGAGAGACATGACTGGCCTAGAAGCTGCAGAAATGCACTTTCCAAGAAGTGTTACGGGATACACAAGGCTGGATAAAATAAGAAGCGAAGTCATAGGGAAAGAACTGGAGATCTCTGGAATACAAGACGTGAGACTCAAATACAAACAAAACTGGATCAACCACCTTGAAAGAATGGACAACGCCAGACTGCCGAAACACGCCCTCAACTACAAACCTCGAGGAAGAAGAGACCGTGGACGCCCCAGGAAGCGAAGGCAATGCGTCGATGCCGGAACAGGTCAAACGACCTAATCCATGGATGAAGATGATGATGATGATGACCGAAACATCATCATCATCATCATAATGACAAACAGTACTATCGCCGGTAAGATGGAGGGCATCCTTCAATATCAGCAGTTCTACAGACCAATTTGAAGTGAGGACGTAGAATAACAAAACGGCACATTCTTGCTGTGCTTGACTGCTTTAAAACAAGTTTAAATTAAAATATAAAATTCTGCAATAGAATTTTCAAATATTCCTTAAATGTATTCGATATGATATATGACATGATATATTTGTTAACTGCAGTTGGGTTGACACCCGGTGGCAGTAGTACCGTACACATTTACACACACACAATAGATAGAACAACACAATTAACAGCTTTTGGTTGGAAGGTTTCCTGGGATTCGAACCCAGAGTGGTCAAACTAAATAAAAACATAAATACTTTTATACATATATGCGTCTATATACTCAGATCTGAAGAAAGTTATTTTTATTACAACAATTAGGAACTTCGTTAAATTTCGTGAGTATTCGGAAACCCTTCCTAAATATGTTCGAAAATAATATGCAGAATGTCTCTTTTACGTAGTTATGTCGAAAGTTGCAAGATTTGCTTAAAAGCTTATAGGATATGCAAATGATGTTTTGTTTTCCACTACATTTTTTTCAAATATTTTACGCGTCGATAAACATTCAGCAAATGAGGTTTTAAATACCTGGACGAATGCACGTGGCAAGTTACGTGAGGACGTTCCTAAGAATGCCCAGTGTACATATATATTAAAATGCCGCGGAAAGCTAATTGCTGCTTAAGGGATGAAACTTAGAAGTGTTTAGTGGCATAACAAATTTGAATGGCAATTCAAATTCATTCTCCATGTGTCAGTCAAGTTATGTCAAAGAAAATATTTCAGATTAATCTTTTTCAAATGAAGCCAACTATGTGCACACTACTTCTTGGTATATTTATTTCAAATTCTCTACATGTTTGGGGAAACTACGTGCCCATCATCAGGAGAACTTACTGTATCTATGCGACACTGGTATTTTTTACTCTGTATGGGTGGCTGTCTGGTCTGCTGGTTGAGATGAGACTAGTCTCATCCCAAACAGCAGACTGCCACCCATACAAAGTGATATCTGCTGGGGGGGATGAGATTAGTCTCATCCCAACCAGCAGACCAGACAGCCACCCATACAGAGTGAAAAGTACCAGTGTCGCATAGATACAATAAATTATCCTAATGATGGGCACATAGTTGTCCGAAACATGTAGAGAAGTTGAAATAAATGTACCAAGAAGTAGTGTGCACCTAGTTGGCTTCATTTGAAACCGATTATAAAGGGATGCGCAGTCAACGAAACATAAGATTTCAGATTAATGTAGAGTGCTGAAATCAGTAGGCTGCTGTCTATCCAAATGACGAATTGGGATGTGAAACCATATTCGTTCAAAGTCATTAAGTTACAAAGACCGCGTTCATTTGCACTAACATCTTCATGCGGAGCAGAAAAATAGCCATTAACGTGTTCTCCAAACACGTCATCTGTGATCGTATCACATTAGCAGAGAGTAATTCAAGTCACTGTTAGATCTCTGATAATTGAACGAAGTAGAAGTGACACTGAGGCTTACAAGCCAGAGCCGTGGTATGCGTCCATGGGTCACTGCCAGGCACAAACAGGTCACTGCCAGGCACAAACAGGTCCACCTGTCAAACCTGGAGACTTGATTACAGTGAAGGTGGGCTCGAATGTCAGGAATTTCTGCATCTTCGTCGCGTTCAATGTCCTAACGTGCCTTGCTGCGATTCGGAAGGAAAAACTAAATAAACAAAGAGAAAGAGAAGGAAGAGAAATAAGAAACAAAGAAAGAATAAAGCCAAATATCGAAGATGAGTGGATAAAAATTATCGCTTTATATTCGGGAGTTTTCAAATTGAAATATTGGCTCGGAAACCAGTCGTGCTGGTTGAGAATTTTCATTGCTTTCCTCAGTACCTCAAAAAAATTCTTCGCTTCAGTTTCTTTGTCAAATTCTTCACCTCAGTCCGTGCAGTAAATTCCTCACTTCAGTCCTAACAGCAAATTCGTCAGCTTAGTCCTAACAGAAAATTCCCTACTTCAGTCCGTGCAGTAAATTCCTCACTTCAGTCCTAACAGCAA
>Ga0123352_10021315_pt1 | contig 10329 bp, 10 predicted proteins | sample TergutLab28metaG_FD_89700 | JGI IMG/M metagenome (GOLD analysis project Ga0123352, IMG submission 89700) | Labiotermes labralis P1 segment gut microbial communities from Petit-Saut dam, French Guiana - Lab288 P1 | ecosystem: Host-associated > Arthropoda: Insects > Digestive system > Gut ...
AATTTTTTCCACTCCGTTAAAAAAAACTTCAAAATTTAGAAAGGGGTATTGAAGGCTTCTTGCCTCTGGGAGGGGGGGGGGGGATAGAGGCACAGCAAAGCACAGAGTCACTCTAGCGTCGAGACCAGCAGACCAGTACAGTCAGTACTCTGTTCTGTCTGCTCAGTCGTCCTCTTCATTCATCCTACTTCACCATCACGTTTCTCTCTTCCAACTTTACTCTCTTTTCCTCCTCTTCTACCACCTTTCTCCCATACCTCAGTCTCCCTCGCCAACCAACCAGCGATCGATACTATGGCAATGTTGCCAAATCTAAGTAAGGGCAAGTCACTGCCCTTATTAACTACCCAAACTTGTGCACAGTTTACATCTGCCTATGTCGCGTCTATCTGTAGCCTCCTCAGTAACGAAAATTACACGCGTTGGGTATCTTAACGCAGAATGGTGTCCTGACACCATACACGCACGCACAGACGCACATGCACACACACTACGACAGGGAACTCAAGGTAGCATTCAGTCTACACGCATGTAGCATAACCAGTGGAAATATTCTCATAAAGCATGATACTGAACAATTTTACGAAAAAGTGTATAATTTAAATTATCGGACACTTGACAAGCGGTTCTGCTTGTCTCTCGAGCGGCACAAAATATTCGAAACAAAAGTTGCCGATACGAAGGGGGCGGACAATTGACAGGTCTCAGTGTTACACGTTTCCGACAAATTAAACCAAAAGAATGATGTTTACATTTATGAACTGTATAGTGAACAATGACCACCTGTCTGCCAATCACACCTATATTACCAGGTAAAAGAGAAATGGGGAAGATTTTGTTGTGGCTGTACTATGTCAATCATATCTCTTTTTTTTTTATGACGTGTTCCATTCGCATATGACTCGTTACTTCACACATCGCGTTGTTTATGTCTTTCGTACGATTCTCACACCAAAGTGAGATCATTTCTCACAACATAAAATGCAGATTTTTGTAATCGAGTCAGGCCGCGTTTACTGTGCAGTATGAACTGAATCTAGGTGAAACTCAGTCTTCAGTTTAATTTTCTTTTAATGTGCATAGTAACTGTGGACATCATATGCTTGACACTCAGCTCTCGGCATACTGAATCATATGTCCAAGCACACAAAGACAGTAAACAGTTGCATGTGGCGGTTCAGACCCTACACATGGCGGCAGGCAGCTCTTCTACTTACCAATCGACACGGCGGCATATCCCAAAACATATAAAACTGCAGTCCCGGGCACAATGTATCCTAGTGTTAATCATTCAGTTTACCTAAGAGCTTTATCTCCACGAATCACCTCAAAGTGAAGACGTTCTACGTCGGTTACACATCTCTTCCTCACGTACCCACCGTTTCTTTACTTATAAGCGATTTGAAAAGGCCACGTGTACTCGTTAGCACACCATTTATTACTCCAACTACTGAACGCGCTCGTTAAAAAGTACGCCGCGAACTTCCACAATCTCGTTAAAGCAAAATACTTCGTACAGTAGCAAACATCATTACGCACAATATCCTAACTTCGAGTGCACAAAACTGGAGTCCCAGACATCACGGTCTCCGTTAGCAAAGGAATAGGAAGACGCACTTGCCATCTGAAGCAACACTTGGGAAATTCAGTGACCTTCAATACATGACGAAATTGTTACGGGCCATGTGGATGTGACATACTATATGGATTAGACATGTGCCTCACAGTGCCCTCCCTTGAACAAAAAAAGACGACTGATCACAAATGCACTAAAACTTCATTACCAGGAACCAAACGGGCCGAAAATTTCGGGAAGTTACATTAAATTTTTCTGCGTTAACAGTTCGCGTAATTTCTTCCTGTGTTCATATCGTTCACCAATCATCCAACGGTCTGGGCGCATCATTCTGTAACATGTGGACTTAGGGGACAGACATTCAAAAAAAAAATTCATGTTGAATATTCAACATGTACCAAATTGATAGGGCAGTTTCGAAGTGGCACACATCACGAAATGCAGTGTTTGCTGTCAGCAATCATAATACGATCGCTGCTCAGGTGCTGGAGCAGCTGCTACATCCAACATTCAGATAAACGCATGGTTTTGTCACTTTGACATAATTAAATTTCCGAAGTTACTCGGCATAAATTTCAGTGCACAGTGTTACCACCACCAGGCAGGTTGACAGCAAACCACTGCTCTTTATACATACACACAACTCACAAGTACCCAAAAGCGGGAACGCACATAATTCTTCGTACATGTCCTAGACCAGGGCTGGCGAAACGTTTGGAGGGAGCGTGCCAAAACTGCCTACAAATTTCGAAAAAATTATCTCGCGTACTCATGGGAATTTGAAGAGAAAAATATGGTCTTGAGGTGTTCCACACATTGTTATTGATTACCGCATTATTGTTAAAAATACATATTATAATTGTTGTATAATTAATGCCTAGTATAATTACACTTATAATAAAGGCCTCCTCGAGGAATGGCTGCTACTACTTCCTCCTGAAAAGAAGCCCGTAAAACGTTCTGTCCAATGTCATCTTTTCGCCCAGTCACCGCCAGATCGGCACCCCAATGATAATTATCCAGTCAACACTTCGCACCGCTCCCGATTGTGTAAAAATATTTCACTCGCAGTGTTATTCGGTACCAACGGTAATTCATATACAGTCTGTACGCAGTCAGGTATGTGTATACACACATTCTTCACATCATAGAGACGCCGGTCGGGCAAAATAAATAAAAATAAATTGGGACAGCAGTGAATGCCGCGTTCCAAGGAAATCTTTCGGCATGCCACAGGTTCCCCAGCCCTGTCCTAGACGTAGGCCAACGATGTGCTTCACTGTACGTTCACAGACTATGGGCAAGAGTCACTAAGATAAGCAAAGTTTCGGTGTTTTCCTGACCATGTTTCATTTACATTGTATTTTTATTTAATGACGCTCTCTTAACAACACAGGTAATGCAGCGCCAAGTGAAAAAAATAAGAGAATGCTGACTGACTGGAGGAGGAACCGGTCGTGGCCTACCCGAAAGTAATACAGCATCAGTTTTAAACGTTCCATGCTCCGTGCATTAATCAGAATTATAAAATTAAAAGAAGACCAACAAAAGCACTTAATTGTACGAAGGTAAGTTCATTACTTAGTAACCAGCGCCATGTTTCGGCAATCCGCGAATCTGGGTGGTTCACTGCGCCGTTACACCGTCACCTTGACCGTAACCCACTGAATGTATCTCCCATGTATATCATCCACAGCACTATAACCTACGTAGAAGAACCTTTTATCTTCAAATATTTTATACCTATCCGTAAGATACTCTTGTAACTGTGAATTTTATGAAAATTACACGAATTACTTACCTGTGGATAGAATTCGAACAATTATAATTGTGGCTATATTCTTGCCACCCTGAAGATGGTCATTGTGGTGGATAAAGTATGACGGTGGTTACTGTATAATAAAATTACATTCATACACTCAAGTGCATTTGTTAGTCTTTTATTTTTTGAAGAACTATGGACTATGGCATCCTTTGCCTGTCGGATCTCGGACAGCCCGGTAATGTGACTGTCTCACAATGGTTATTCCTGCATGGGAAAGCTAAGTTAACAACTGCACGGCAACTTTCGGTGAGCACAATTTGAACATTTCAATGCCGCCGTTTCGTGCCGGCATGAGTAGGAAGATTAAGTACGCAGACCCACGGTCTCACATAGGGATGTATGGAAGTCATGTAATCTGACAACAAATCTTGATACACAAAATAACCAGTTTGTATCGTACCAGACATGACAAGTGTCATAGGAGGGTAGCTGTTCACCCCTGTAAACAAGATCCATCGCCGATACCGCAATGAAATTTGTTGGCTTTCATCAGCAAGCTGACGCACGAACTCTTGCATTTGGAGTTACGTTGCAAACCCGCTGCCAACTCCCCACAGTCCAACGTAATATCGATTTTGATGTGAATAATTCATCACCTTTGATTCAACGTTCGTGACCCGCTTAACGGCATACTAGCGAGTAAAATGCAAACAACTGAATTCCAAGTTCAAACAACGTACATACTACGCTCAATTCTAAAGGCTCCTGACCCTGACATCTTATTCTGTCAATCCACTTGTATTCCAAAAGTAACACGATCCGGAACTCGTGTCTGTTTCCTTTCGCATTTTGATGGGTGGCCAGGAACACAGGCAGTGAGTCCGCCAGAAACAGCCATTATTAGTCAGAAGGCCACACACCCAGAATCATGCCTTCTGTCGGACCCACCACCCTTTCATTTGAGGATGGAAACAGCTCCAATTTAAGAAGCACTGCACTTGTAAGAGTAACAGGCGATGGACAAAGTAAAGAAACGAAATAAACCTACACGCCGTCATACTGCAAATGGTTCTATGTACCGAGTGATCGTTGTCATCAAGGCATGGCGCATCCTCAGGTTACGGATGCAGGAACGACCTCCAATACGGAGGGTAGCTGCAGTTTCGGAGAGTCGACAAGAGTTGGTCCTCCAGGTTGGGGGTTGGGCGAGGTGTTAACGACTCTTCAGCGTAAAAAATCACTACGTTACCAAACATTCACAATTGCCTCGGGCTTGGACTGGCTCTTTGATAAATGGGATGGGGGTGGGGGAATGGAATGGATTTATGTGGCTCAGAATTAGGACAGGTGGCGGCCTCTTGCGTCAGCGGTAACGAGCCTTCGGTTTCCATAAAATGTGGGGAATTTCTTAATTATCTAAGAACCTATTAGCTTCTCAAGAGGGACTCTGCCCCATGGAGCTAATTGGTTGGTTGTTTAGTTAGTTTGTTAGAGTTCGGTTTTAAATGACCGGGGGATAAGGTGCACACACGGTTCGTTTTCAGTATCCGAGACAGGCTCTGTGACGGGGGTGTCACGGTTGTTTGTAAGATGGCTCTAAATGGTTTGATTGAAATAACTGCTAGGATGAACAGGAGACGATGTTGGGTATGTCGGCGGGTGGAAAAATGTCGGTTAGCGGGAGATTCTAATGAAATGAAGCGTGGATTTACGATGGAACATAATGAACCTTTTAATGGGTAAACACCAGCCGGCACAGCTGAGTCAGTATACTAAACAGGCTTCCCGCTGGACGGAGAGAATTCTTTCGATCGACAAGTTTTGCCAAATTACTGCCCAACTGAAAATTTACGAAAATTCGCTTAGTGCTTCTCGAGTTGCCTCACGTACACAGGTAGAGACTAACCGATTTCAACCGGAGGCACACAAGGATGCGAACACACCAGATATCCCTATTTGTGACACTTCAGTTCTTCTCCTGTCTGATCGCCTTTCACGAACTTCACGCTTTCCAACCTTGTATTAAGGCATGTAAATATTCAAAAAACGGAAATCGAAAGCTACCAAGCAAACGTAAAAAAAACACAGAAAAATTAATTAATTTTAAAGATCCCAGTTTTCTGGGATAAGACACTTTTCAAGTTAGTACTAAGTACATTTTCAGAGGTATTTGCTGTCTCCATCTTCAGGGTAATCTTGGAATATCAGGAAGATGGAAGCAGAACGTCCCCCCAACTAATTATATGTACATATAAATCTACATAGCGCCATATTCTAGAGGCAAAAGAATTCTCATCAATACTGATACGAGAATCTAAGACTTCGCAGAAATAATTATTCCTTAAAATGTTTTGCATCAAAAGTATTTAAAGAAATGTGTGGTAGCCAGTTTATTGTTCTGCTTATGTTTGACATGGACCATTTCTCCTAAACAGCGGTACGAATTACACGAAGCAGAGAAAACAACGTATTCCACCCATAGGAACATACGAAGAACATACTTATCTGACGAGAAGACACTGTCTGAAATATGTTATTGGGCGTGTTACTGTGGAACGTAACTCCGAGACCCATTCCACAAGATTTCTCTGTCGGTGGAAATCGATTTACATCCGGCTGCCAAGGTACCTACCGCATTCCAGAAGAATCGTAGCGTTCACGAAGAGACAAAAGAAAAGGCGGAGGAATGAACGCTAAAGGGAAAGGGAAGAGAAAGTGGAAACTCTCGCAGAAGGCTCGATTCTCTGTGCTGCAAAATGAAAAATCTCCAACTGAAGATCTACAGTCAGGATTTCTGCCTAGTAGTGCGGTCATGAACTGTATACCTCATATTGTACCCGTACGTTTGTTATCCTCGTGGTGGGGCAAGACTGTGTGCCTCATAACTGCGGTCTCTGTTAGTCCAAGTCTGTATAAGTATGATTTTTTTTCCCATGTCCTGTTAGCATAGTAGCTAACCCTGGGAATATCGGTATTTTCTGTGTTACCCTCTTCCCCACTGGTGGGAAAAAAGCTTTTGTAACTACCCTTTTCTCACTCATTAATAATTATCAAAATTTTTTTGTAAAATTTGTTAAGTCTTTAGAACTTTCAGATTTGAAATGACTGTCTACTAAAAATTAGGTTATGTAAAGCATGTAATATTACTGTGTAATGGGGTATGCTGTGTAATAAATAAATTTAAAAAAACTGCAGTCTCTATCTGGCACCTTGTCCATCCCACGCATGATAGCATATATCACTGAGGGAAGCGGAAGTACTCGCAGAAAAATATGTCCCAGTTCCATGCTTCCTCCATAAACCCAATACTGGCTGCCCTGGGCCTGGATCTGGTCCTCCGAGGTGTAAGCCGGCGACTCTAACCATCTTAGTGCATCACAGGGTACACTGGCCTAACACATTAACATCCACTTGTCCGAATTTCAGTCCCAAAGTAACAAATGTTGTGATTCACTAGGCAGTACTCATGTTTCGTAATCGGGAGGTTCCGGGTTCAAACCTATTGCTCAATGCGTGATATTCTGAGGGTTTTCGTCGTTCACCTCAGTCTGGCCAGGCAAATTCAAGAAGTGTACCCCTAATTCGGCCACAACAGCTTCCTTATTCTTCTAACATTAGACAGTCTTTAAATAAACACCTGAAATGCCCTATGCACTGAGACACAGCCATTACATGTGCCCAGAAGGCATGGCTCAGACAGAGCAATCACAGTGCTGTGTTCCTCGGGCCACTCACGAAAGCAGGCCTACCAACGGGCGGGCTTCATCTTCCTTACGCAGTATATCGACCTGCTCAAGGCGGAGTGCTAATATTACAGGGGTCTAGTGCTACCCGTTTGTTGACTGACGGGAGTCGACGAGCTATTCCTTCTGCAACTGCATGGGGCAAGGTCTGCCTAGTAGAAGTTAATTTTTGTTGTGAACCTGTCAGTTCATAACCATGATCAAAAAAACCTTCTACAGACCAGTATAATTTAAAAAACTGAAGTAGCCCATGCTACATTCAATAAAATACAAAGGTGACGAAGAAGGTGAAGTTGTTCTGCTTAACAAAGCGTTAGACCTATGCGTTATTTGAAACATCCGCTGCGAAGTACATGAAAACTGTGCTCTACTATACAATTACGCAGCGTGTAGTACTAATTCCTCACCGACGTTTCGGGACAACTTACCGGGTCCCATAAAAAATTAATGACCCTTCAAGACGGGAACGACAGGTTATCCCAAAAGACGGTAAAGAATTACCACTACTCGCTGCGTAATAAAGCAGAAGAGCGCACTTCTCTTCTGCTTCCAGCGGAAGCCTGAAATCCCACCGAAGTTGCGACGGAACCCGCTGCTTACATAATATTCCATAACCACAAAATGGACACAGTTGGTTCCTCTACAATACTGGCAAATTTCTGCCACACTATACGGTGTCATATCTAAGACATTATTATTCACAGATTATGACGAATCCGGTCAGTCTTGTAGGATTCTTCCCGACTGAGGGTACACATTTTTCACCCAACCTTTTACCGGATGCTACATCACGCACACAGTTAATAGCAGCGCGGGAACCAACCAACCACCCAACCAAAAAACCAACCAACCAACCAACCAGTCAGCCAACGAACGAAAAACCCACCAACCGACCGACCAACAAACGAACAAAAAAAAAACCAACCAACCAACCAGCCAGCCAACGAACCAAAAAACCCACCAACTGACCAACCAGCCAACGAACCAAAAAACCAACCAACCAACCAACCAACCAAACACAGCCGCATGCAATTTGCTCTCCCATCCTCCGCCACGAGCTGCCACTCCGTATGAACGGCCACATCACAGAAAAGCCCCCAGCTGGCTCTTAATGACCGCTCCCTGTGGTGTATCTTCCACGTCTAGGCACGCTCTAAGCTCAACTACTTACGTCCTGCCTTGCTTGTACAGCAACGACTTATTTAGAGTAATGCAATTTTCGAGTGTGTTGAGGTGTTCCGGGTCTTCACAGGGGGCTCAGGTCTGCTGTAAGCAAATATGCCTCCACAATCTAAGCGCCCACGGCATGCAGTTCACCGGCCGTAAAAACTTTAGTTCATACTGTCCTTAAACACAGAGTATCCTGTAAGACGTAAAATAAGCAGTCTCTGTTCACTGTCACCGCTAGATACCATGGATGAAAAGACACGGGTCCTGATCATGGTCTGACAGCCCAAACATTTAAGCGCCAACGAACGTACGAGGATCAGTATGTGTGTGTACGTATGTATGTGTGTGTATGTATGCATGTACGTATGTATGTATGTGTGTGTATGTATGCATGTACGTATGTATGTATGTATGTACGTGTGTGTGTGTGTATGTATGCATGTACGTATATATGTATGTGTATGTATGCATGTACGTACGTACGTATAAATGTATGTATGTATGTATGTATGCATGTATGTAAATATATATGTATGTATGTATGTATGTATGCATGTATGTGTGAATGTGTGTGTATGTATGTACGTACGTATGTATGTGTGTGTACGTGTGTAAGTATATATACATGTGTGTGTGTGTGTACGCATGCAGTTTGTACTCTTTTATGCATGAACCGTTCTAAACCGAATGACCAGTGCACTTACGTACTGCCAGCAGTGCGTTACCTCTTTTAATCAACATGGACACCCTCCTGATCATAATTACAAATGCGAACATATTCATTAACTTTCGTAGCTACCTTAATTGGCAGCCTGCGGCCTGCAGGCAATTCCACGTTTCAGGAACGAGCACAAAACGCAAAGAAACTGCCTTCCCGCTTCTGTCAGGCCCATGATTCTAGGCATTTTGCATATAATCCTGACCCATCTCATAATCATAAAATCGTTCCAGTAAAATATGAGGTGTCTGATAATAAACACGTGCTAATGGAATGCGCGCTGAAAATTAGAGGAAAAAATTTGACAAATCCCATCTCTAGTAAGGGATACCACACATAACCCTTCACTGAATCACTTCCGTACATTAGATAACACTCGAGGGATCCCAAAATCACGGCTTCCCTGCATATGATTTCTGTAAATATAAAAAGTCAGGAAAGTCAGCTTCATACAACAGCAGCAGCAGCAATGATGATGATGATGATGATGATGATGATGATGATGGCAATAATAACAATAATAATAATAATGTAGCGGCATATTTTATCGGCAAAGAAAGGCTGCTATCTTATGAGATAAGAGTTCACTTTCATTTTACCCTCTAAACAATATCAAAACAATTCACAGTCTGAACAAACTAAACAAAACATGTATTCTAATGCCGTTCATTTTGTTTCCTTGGAAACGAAAAACAAACCAACCAAAAGACGGACAAACATGACGACAAACAAACGGACAGCCTAGACTAAGTATAAACACGACAGGCAATGTACATAGAAACTTAATATTGATGCGCGTTCGCCAAACCACTTTTGCATGGAAAAGCAAAAAAGCAAAAGTATTACATATTCTGAATATGTGTTTGTATTCATGCCTTAGTTATTCAGCATGTAATCCGCTTGCACCATACTGTCATCAGTTGCCTCTCCGGCTCAAAATAATTTACCAAATTATCTCATAAACGGCATAATTGTCCAAAAAAAGTTATTGAACATAAAAAATGCCCCTACTGCACCTAATAACACCTGCACCACACACCCCTCCCATCAAACAGGCACAACGCATACATCAGAACATCCGCTCCCGATACACCAGACCTGAAAAACGTACGAGGCAGATACCGGTCCAACGCTACGACACACCCATTTGCACTCGACATTCGCATATACACACAAAGTCCCATCTAGGTTTACTACACACTTACTTACTTACTCCATGGTGCAAAGTCCTTCTTGAGAAGCTAACTGGTTTGCAGCTAGTCAAGAAATTCCCCGCATTTCACGGAAACCGAAGATTCATTACCGCACTCACAAGCGTCCGCCACCTGTCTCTATCCTGGGCCAACCCAATCCAGTC
>Ga0123352_10021317_pt1 | contig 10328 bp, 7 predicted proteins | sample TergutLab28metaG_FD_89700 | JGI IMG/M metagenome (GOLD analysis project Ga0123352, IMG submission 89700) | Labiotermes labralis P1 segment gut microbial communities from Petit-Saut dam, French Guiana - Lab288 P1 | ecosystem: Host-associated > Arthropoda: Insects > Digestive system > Gut ...
AAAAAAAAAATAAAAAGAATTTTGGGGCTTTTCCCAAAATAATAACCCCCCCCCACCTTTGGGGCACAACCCTCTTTTTTCTCCGTTTTGTGGACCAAAACCCCCCCCCCCCCCCCCCCCCCCCCCCCCCCCCGGAATACCTTTCTCAACAGTGGACACTTTTTACTAGTTTATGCATGTTAGACTCTTCCTTCTAATTGAGTCGAGTCTTTTCTTCTTGTGTTCATCGTCAAGCCCAGACTTGTCCAAACAGTCTTCTGGATGTTTTAATGACAACTCGATTTAGAGGGCATAAAATAAGCAGTTTGTACAGTCATATTTGAATGCCTGCTTGATTTTACTTTCAGGATATCACTTTAATATTTCCTCAGACAAGGGCGCGCTTTGCACGAGGGGTGCAGGCGACTAAGTTTTGTACAGTGGCGCCTAGAATTTTGAGGTGATTTCTAGGTTTTTAGCAAATTTGTGTACCGCTGCTTCAAACGCTGGTTTAAAGTACACAAAATATTTTGTACCATGATGGAGCTGCAGTCAGCTTAGAAAGGAAATTGTTAAAGATTTTTCATCTAACCACCACCATCCATTAAAAATGTCTCGAAAGAGATATCGTTTGCTTAAGTCACGATGTAAGACAGGACGTGATTCCAGTTACCATCAAAGACGTAGGTGGTGTCCGGGGGGAGGGGGGGCTGAGGCCATGGCTTGCCACCCCTACCCCACCCTTCTTCCCTAATCGACCTTACCAGGCGTGAGGAAATAAAACTTGAAGAACCATTTTGTTAATTCTTCGGGCCGTCAGGCATTACTAGGGATTCCCCGCTGTGCATTGCCAGTATCCGCCATGTCGCAGCAGGCTGAAGCTGGGACCAGAACGCACGTCACTGTAAGTTCCAGATTTCTAGTATGCTTTGACCGGTTGTCAAATGTAGCCCGTTTTTTGTTGTACCTGTTTTTCTTTCTTTATTCAATGTTAAATTCCGCCATTTCGAATTAGAAAACAGACATGCGAAATTCTAAATGATACCCCAAATAGGTAATCCTTGTTTCATATACGTTCTTTGTATTTATTAACGCGTCTTCGGCTTAGATGTCTATTTTGTGTTGATTCAGACTCTTATTCCAAAGTTAATCGTAGAGATTAGTGTCGCGTTTCGTTCACTTTCAACATTTTTAACGAGATTAGTAGGATAGCCTTTTTTGTGTAATATACTCCGGCCCCTCTTTTGGCTGAACTTTTTTTTTTCCGAAAAATTTTATTATGAATTTAATGTTAATTTTTAGCGTTACTGAACACATGAACACAAATGTGCCCTGAGTCGTGCCTTTAGTAGGGAAACATTACAGTAAAACAAACAAGTTGATACAAAATAGACCCGTCCCTTATTTCCCTAGTATTAAAGAAATGGTTACGATAGTTCCATCCGCATCAGCGTTTCACAGACATTAGTGGTCGGAAGCACCAGTTGCTACCGAATTTGTTAATAAGCACAAATTTAATTTCGTACTCCATGGAGCATATTCCTTGAGAAGCTAATCGGGTCTCAGCTAAGCAATAAATTCCCCTCATTTTATGGAACCCGAAGATCCATTACCGCATTCACAAGTGCCCGCCACCTGCCCCTATCCCGACCCTCATCGATCCAGTCCATTCCCTGACATCCCACTTCCTGAAGATCAATCTTAATATTATCCTTCCATCTACGCATGGGTCTTCCAAGTGGTCTCTTTCCCTCATGTTTTCCCACCAAAACCCTGTATACACCTCTACTCTCCACCATACGTGCTACATGCCCCGCCCACATTCTGGATTTGATCACCCGAACAGTACTGGGTGAGGAGTACAGATTATTAATCTCTTCATTATGTAGTTTTTCTCCATTCCCCTGTTACCTCATCCCTCATGGATCAAAATATTCTCATCACCCAATTCTCAAACACCCTCAGCCTACATACCTCTGTCAGTGTGAGCGACCAAATTTCACATCCATACGAAACAACAGGCAAAATTGTAGTTCTGTTAATTCTTAATTTTTAAATTTTTGGATAGCCAACTGGAAGACAAAAGATTCTGCACCGAATAATAGCAAGCATCTCCTGGCTTCAATCAGCCCTCAGTTTCTTCCTGAATAGAATACTGATTTAAGGTTATTCCTAAATGTTTGAACTCTTCCAGCCTTTGAAAGGAGCTATTATAAATATATTGTGACTTCATCCAGCATTCTTATCTTGAGATATGACCATGTACTTAGGTTTGTGAGCATTCTCTTCTAGACCAATCTCCTTACTTCCAACTAACAAAGTATCTGTGTTTTTCTTTATAGTATATATGCTTCCACCCAACATGTTAACATCAGCATAAACCAAAAGCTGATGTATACCATTTAATTTCAAGCCACCCTGGTTTACCTGAACCCTCCTAATGGCATACTCTAAATCAAAGTTGAAAAGCAATGATGATAAAGCATCTCCTTGTTTCAAACCATTCCTAATAGGAAACTAGTCAGACAAATGCTTGCCTACCTGGACCCTGCTATAGGTTTCATTCAGACGCATTTTTATTGGCCTTACCAGTTTCGTTGGGGTACCAAACTCAATGATAATATTATGCAAGAACTCCCTCTTAACTGCTTCATTGTTTTCCCTTTTTTTCTGAAGTATTTGACAAACGCAGAATATATGAACAGTATTTGATCTGTTGAGTTGAAATCCATATTGATGATTCCCAATTATTTCCTCTGCATATGGAGTTAGCCTTGACACTAGGATGTTGGATAACATTTTGTACACAGTTGGCAAAAGTGATATGCCCCTATAATTACTACAGTCTGTTTTACCACCCTTCTTATAGGTAGGTACAATGATCGACTCCTTCCACTCATGCAAGTCCTTCCTGTTCCAAATAGAATTAATAAGTTTATGGATCTTGGAGCGAATTGTTCATTCACCTGCTTTAACCTGTTCTGCTGAGATTTGATCAGTAGCTGGTGATTTGTGTCATCTTAGCTTTTCAGTAGTCGTCTCAACTTCAAAGGCACCACTCAGCTCAGACACTAATGGTTCTGCTGTGTGTTTTTCTATCTGCCTGACATCACTAACATTGAACAGCTGAAAGAAGTGTTTCCTCCACCTAACCAAAATACTGTGAGAGTCTGTAAATAAATCACTCTTCTCATCCCATACTATATTGGTTCTGGGCTGGTAACCCTTAAATATCATTGATGCCCATATACAAGTCTCTGATATTTTTTATCTTGCTGTTAGTTTCAAGTTCATCAATTTTAGTTTCCAGGTATTCCTTTTTGTGCCTGCAATGTCTACTAGCTTCTCATCTTAAATTGTTTACATTATCTAAAATGCTGTGGTTTGGATCCTGTAACCAGTGCATTTTAGCACGCTTCCTTTGATCTGAAAAACGTAAACATTATTCATCAAACCCTGGTTTATGCTGCTTCAATTCGGCTTTCGCAGAGAATTTTATATTCTCTTTATTGTTCTCTCAAGCCCTATTTATGTCCTCGCTTTCATTGAAGTGCTCCAAAGCTGCAAACCTGTTTCGGATCTTAATCTGATACTGTTTCCAAATCTCCAGCTCATGTAGCTTCCTGAGATTAAATCTTTCCCTAACTTTTGCAACCACCAGATAGTGATCAGTATCACAGTCAGCTCCCCTGAAACTTCGTAAATCTAGTATACAGTAGGGTCTTGTTTTACGAAGGGGTTACGTTCTCGAATATTTGGTTGTAAATCGAATCGTCGTAAAACGAATACTATTTAAATGGTTTAAATTGAGATAGGTTAATGGGCCAAACAAATTAGTCAAATAATTTACAGTATTTCTTTACATTATAACATACAATTTTAATTTAATGAATTAGGTATATAGAAAGTAACACATATTAAAAAAAATATCAATCTAATAGCTTTTAATTTTGTTGAAGAACGCCCAGGCCGTGGCTTAGAAGACATCAAGAAAGAATGTAACGTCAACTGTTTTGAATTTTTCTTCTTTTCTGTCTCTTTGACGGACGTCATGGATGGAAAAATCACAAACAACTTAAAAGAACTTCACTAAAATAGAAAAAGAAGAAACACATGCACACCGGAAAAGAGCTAGAAGCGCACTGAGTAGAGGAAGGACGCTTGAGTTGTGACAGTGATGCACCACAAGTCGGGAGTGCTCGGTCCGTCTCGACAGGAGTCGTAAAAGTGAATCGTCGCAAAACGAGGCCTTACTCTACTCGAATGCACCTTCTATCTATCAGTATGAGATCAGTCTGGTTGTGTGTCTTCCCATCAGGAGAAGTCCAGGTGTATTTGTGAATATGTCCATGCGGGAACACCGTTCTTTTAGCAACTAGATGTAGTGATAGACGCGCTGGTGTTGTTAAAAATGAATTGAATCGCTGAAAGTGCATTGGGTCCCGCCCGGCCTCCTGTTTCGTTACGTATCGGGCACCTTTCCGCGGTACTAAAGCGGACGGGGCGTGAAACTGTCCACTCACCCCAATCTAGTGCCGATGATAAGAGCTATACCCCTGCTCCCCCTATATGCATGCATGGCGTGGACCAGGATAACCTCTTCTTTTTAAAACCGGACGGTATGAACAACAATGTTCGTGTACCTGAGGTTATGAACGTGAGTGTATGTGCAGGTAGGTTAGGCATAGTACACCCATTCCCTCTGTCCGTATCGCTGTAACTCCATCGTGCCGAATCATACTGTACCCTGCTGTTGTCATCTGTATGCCGTACCGTCGCTAAAATTAAGTCCGAATGCCTGCCCTTGTTGGAAAAAAAATGTTTTTCCTTAAGTTTAGTATATGTGAAAAAAAAAATGAGACCTCAAAGGCAAACCTCGATTTTTTTCATTTTTGTGTATCGTGGTTATCTGTTACTGTAATTAAATCATCAAAGCCTAACTTTGGTAGAATAAATTCCTTCGTTTCACTACAGTTTGCGCCAATAAAAAGAAAGCTTGGAGTTGGTTTCTAAGAAAGGCTGGCTGTGGTAGAGTAAATGTTTTCATTTAAATCTAAGTTGTTAACATGTAACCTCTAATATCTCAAGTTCGTCAATAAAATGAAATTAGATGTTAGAGGCCTGCCATGCTGCAACAGAGAATTAAGTCTTTTTAAATTAGAAGCTCACTTCAGAGCCTGTTTCTTGTGCTCTAATAGAATTCATTCCGTTGTGTCTTATAAATAGTAGAAAAACTAAGATCATAATGTAGTAATATGAGTTGCATTATTACGTGCAATTTAAATTATTTAATCCGAAACGTGTAGCATTTTCTGAGAATAGTTGTGTTAGACTGATGATGTGATGTTTCCACTATTGCTTGTCGTTAAAACGTTTGAGGCCACCGCCCATTTGTCTTGGGATCCCATGTCTTGAATTTCTGTGACATTGCTGTGTTGGAACCGTGATGAAACGTGGTCGCAAACGTAAGAGATACGAGAATTGTTGAACACATCCATGAACTTTTTTTTTTATATTTTGCTGACTGTATATCTCAGTATATTTATCTTAGTAATTAACCAACTTGATGCACAAAATTTTTGTTTTTCAATAAGTTTATTTCATGCCTCTACATGTTTCGAGCACCATGTGCTCATCATCGGGAGGTCAAAATTGTATTATTTTATTATACAATTGTACAGCCTCCGGTATCATCACACCTATAGGTGGCCGTGCACAGGTGCGCGGGACTGTCACCTATAGGTGTGATGATACCGGACGCTGTATAATACAATTTTGACCTCCCCGATTATGAGCACATGGTGCTCGAAACATGTAGAGGCATGAAATAAACTTATTGAAAAACAAAAATTTTGTGCATCAAGTTGGTTACTTACTAAGATAAACATCCAGGAACCTATGTTATATTGCTATTGTGATTAGCATATAGTGCTTAGGGTAAAAAATATTATTTCGAGGTGGTAGTATTAGATGAAGATTTGTAAAAGAAGTTACGTCGGAATCCTGTTCTGTGTTAGTGCAATACTGATGATAATGTGGAGAAGCTAAGTATTAAGTTTTCACAAAAGTCATCAAAGTTTGAAATAAACATGCCGTTGTAAGACAATTTCACATTGTTCTAGTCTCTACCTTGAAGTTGTTTTTTCTGCTCGGAATGGTGGCTGTAGTGTGCAGAATTACACGGTTCATGTCTGCCCGTCCGTCCGCAAGGAACAGCTCGGCTCCCATTGGACGGATTTTCATGAAATTTTATATTTGAGGATAGAAACAGCGTTTCGATCCTCAAATATCAAAGATTATCCTATATCGTCAAAGATTGAAGTTTGATTAAAATATGACAAGAACAACCGGTACTTTGCATGACTACCTATATAACTTTGTAATAGGTCACTGAATTCTTCTTAGAATGAGAAATGTTTTAGACAAAGTAGAGAAAAACAAAACACACATTTTATGTTCGATAACCTTACTTCCGAAAATCGTGCCGTTTATGGGATAATGTGGAAAAACATGGTAGAACCGGACAGGCCACAGATGACAATATAATACGGCGCAGAAATTATGTAATTTTCGTAACGGATAATTAATACAAGAATATATATACACACACTCGTAATGTGTAATACTTATTGCATTTCAACGGCAGTAAAGGTTACGCGAACGCGGCTCAATGCTACGGTGTACGTACTGTCTGTCTCGTTCAGCTTTAGCGACGTAAGGTTTCAGTTAGCTTTAATCTCATCACCGAGCTACCCATTGCGGATTATTGTCACGTTTGGCATATATTACCTTCAGATAACCCAGTTTTGTTTCCCCAGGTGCACAAACTTCGCCTTTCCTGCAGAGGACATGGTCAATACACCTATGAACACCTTTACTTTGTGGTGGATGAAGTTGTTTCTTGTGAGGAAAGCCTTTGGATTATGGTAACGAAATTCTAAGAGCGGTTATGATTTGCTGGACATGGGACCCCGAATATTCTTCTGCGTTCCAATGAAAATTAATTTCGCAAAGTAATGAGAATACCCTGTTTACAGGGAATACTTCGTTAACTTTTGATAAATAAGTAACTGACTTCAATTACACGTTTTATCTCATTTCTTTCTTGCCTCTTTTATTTGTGTTTTCTTTGTTCCTTTTACATATATTTTTCCTTTCTGTTTGAAAGGCCACCCTGTTTCAGGCCTTCACTTATAAGTATGAGGTTTTGACCGAACCTGTAAAAGATCCAGAATTGCAGACGAGGCCAGGTTGTGTAGATTGATAATATTCATGCTTTAGGATGGCATGGACTTGGATGACCTCCTGCCGCAGGTGGGAGAGTTTGGCCGCTATCAGAAGCTGTTGGTGTGGCTGGTGTGCTTACCTGCTTGCATACCATGTGGCTTTTGTGCGTTTAACCAGCTCTTCATGGCTGATGTCCCCAGTCACTGGTGCTATGTACCTGAGCTCATGAATGTGCCGGGGATAAGACCCCAGGATCGCAGACGTCTTGCCATTCCGTCTGAGGTAAGTGGTATAAACCTTGATGAATTGTGTTCATTGAGAACAAAAATGGCTGTACACGTATATATGTAATGTTGGAGCATAGTTCAGCAATCCCTTAACAACCGCAGATTTTAAGCACTCGCTGTTTTCTAGTTCAATCCAGTTTTGACAATCACGACATTCGATGTTGTAGGTGCTGCTTTTGGCGCTTTTGCAACGAAAATTGCGAACGTGCGCCTATTACATTCATCTTGCGTGTCTGACCATTACTGTGTCAGCCGTACTAAAGCGAGACCTGCTGAAAAGAAATATTCGCGAACTTTGATAATGTGGAACTTTAGTGCAATTTGCACATTACATCTTTGGCTGAAGTCGGGCAACATTATCCGACCTTAACGCTGAGATCAACGAGCGTTCATGCTTTTCTGCGGAGCCGGTGGCATGATACCTGTCTCTTGTGATTGTTGTGTGTTGTTAGGCAAAGGTCTCTGAGACGGGCCGATCGCTCGTCCGGGTGAGTCCAACCGAGAGTGATGTGTCTGAGTGCGATCTCGAAACCTTAACAATGAGGAGGCCTAGGCCTGCTAATATATATATGTGTGTGTGTGTGTGTGTGTGTGATCTAAAACTGTATGCTTTACAAGTATGTTGAAATTGTGTTACATTGAAATTAGAATTCGGAATATTCATTTTCTGCACCTCTAATTTTTATCTTATGAACATCTTTTTGTAAATTCATATACCCATATGCAGTACTTAGTATAATTTATTTAACTTCTTTTCTTTCTTATTCCTTATGTATAAATTTATTATCATGTAATTCATCTCAGTATATTATTTATTTTCCTTATTAATTTATGTAATTTAATATTTTACTTGTTAACGTAATGCATTTAATTCATATAATTTATTCATCTATTTTATTATTTATTTAATTTATTTAGTTAGTTTGCTTGATTGTTTACCTAGTTCCATAAATTACGATGGGTTACGTTACATTATGGTACTTTAGCTTAGGTTAAGTGGAGTGGAAGAGACTGTATGTCGAGGAGCTTTATGATCTGTACCTTTTGCCAAATATTATATGGGTGATCAAATCAAGAGCAATTCGATGGGCGAGGCATGTAGCGCGTATGGGAAGAGGAGAGATGCATACAGGGTTTTGGTGTGGAAGCCTCAAAGAAAAAGACCATTTGGAGGACCTAGGCATGGATGGGAGGAATTACAATGGATCTGTAAGAAGTGGGATGGGGAGGTAGACCAGATTGATCGGGTTGGAGATAGGGGCAGGTGGCAGTCTCCTGTGAATGCCACAGTGAATCTCTGATTTCCACGAAATGCGGGGAATTTCTTGGTTAGTTGGGGACCTCCTAGTTTTTGAGAAAGACTTTGTTCCATGTAGTTAGATAGTTAGTTACTTAATTAATTAGTCATTATTTACGTCACGTTGTTTCTTTCTCTGAATAATTTAGTGCATTTGTTCAGTTTGTGTTATTTACTTCATTTGCTATATTTCCTTATTTTGTTTTCATTTTTTAAATTATTTTTCCGTCATTTATCTAATTTATTTACATGTATATTTAATGTATTCATTCAACATATTGAGACATCTAATTACACGGTTTATTTACATATTTTATTTTATTATATATTTATTGTTTGGACTGTATATAATTATGTAATCTAAATGATTAATTTAATTAATTACATTTAATTGTGTATTTACGTAAATTACTTATTTGACTCCTTTTCGCATTCCTTGTTTATTTATTTTTATTAAATTTATTTTATTTATGTTATTAATATATTTTACATTATTCAGGTACACTAATTATTTGCTCATAAAATTATTTTTACTCGTAATATATCTAATTCATATCTTCCATGCATACATTGATTTTACTTACGTAATTTATTTAATATGCGTAATAATTATGTATTAATTTATTATTCATTTCATTTACTAATTTAACACATTTGTTTAATTACCTTACTTCCCTGAACTTAAGTTATTTATGTATTAAGTTACTTGGTTTGTTAGTTAGTTACCGACATAAGGTAGGCTAGGTTATCTTAATTTAGGTTTCTTAAGTATGTTAGATTACTTGAGTTAAGATAATATTAGCTTACGTTATGTTACCTCGGCTCAGATTAGGTTGGGTTTGTTTGTATGTTTCTTTCTCTGCTTCCGTGCCTTAATTTATAAGCTATATATTGACGGAATTTGCTCCGTTTACGTATTTTATTTATTTATTTGTTTATTTATGAAATTTAAATTATTAATTTATCTAATTTTTAATATTTGTATATACTCTATTATTAAATTGTAATTTGCATATGTATTTAATTTACGTAGTTTATACATTTATTTATATTTATCTGCTTATGTTTTATTTATCTAATCACAAATTCAATTCGTATTTTATCTGCATATCTATATTTTTTATTTTTCTTATTGTAACTTACTGTTTACACTATTATAAACTTATAACATTATCTCTTCATTTAATGATTTCAAGTTATTTATTACTTGTTTTCCCTTTCATCGGTATATTTTAGTCGTTTCATGTATTTGGTTTATTTATTATAGTTCTTTGTATAATTTAGTTCATCATCATCATCATCATGTTCCTGAAGGGTTAGGTGTGTTTCCTGTTCCTTCATCCTCAAGATGAAGTTGGTCCCTCCATCTCTTCCTCGGTTGTCCTATGTTCCTTCGTCCTTTTGGTTTATATTGTAGTGCTTGTTTTGGTAGTCTGTTTGTATCCATCCTCTGTACGTGTTGTAGCCACTTTTTCTGGTACTGTTTTATTTCCTTTACTATGTTCTGTACTCCCGTTTTTTGCCTAATACATTGATTC
>Ga0123352_10021318_pt1 | contig 10328 bp, 5 predicted proteins | sample TergutLab28metaG_FD_89700 | JGI IMG/M metagenome (GOLD analysis project Ga0123352, IMG submission 89700) | Labiotermes labralis P1 segment gut microbial communities from Petit-Saut dam, French Guiana - Lab288 P1 | ecosystem: Host-associated > Arthropoda: Insects > Digestive system > Gut ...
CACAAACAGACTACCAAAACAAGCACTAAAATATAAACCAAAAGGACGAAGGAACATAGGACGACCGAGGAAGAGATGGAGGGACCAACTTCATCTTGAGGATCAAGGAACAGGAAACACACCCAACCCTTCAGGAACATGATGATGATGACCTGTATACTGTTATTTGCATTTATCTGTACTAATATGAAAGGTGGTATTGTATCGTGTAAATAATTTTCGGTATAAATTAAAGCTGAAAGTACCATAACTTTTGTTCTAACATCACTGAAGATTCTGTTAATTTGGTCAAAGTAAAGAAGATGTTGGACCTTGGAGTAAATCGAATGGACACAGACCCGATGTTTGGGGCCATGAAACCAGAAACAGACGTTTTGGTGAAGAACCTGGTAAAGAAGAGCTCAGAATTAGAACACTGTACGTGCAGCTCGCAGAGATTTTTGTGGTCTGGTTTATGTCTGCATTTAGGGGGCCTGCTTCGTCAAGTATCGCCATAGTGCAGAGTCAGATGCGGTAAAAGAGTGAGTATTACTTAGGGGAAGGACAGGACAGGACAAGACATTGGAGCGGTTTAAAAAAATGGAATGGCCTTGTGCAATGGAGTGGCAGCATGATGGAGAAGAGGAAAATGAAAAAGATTTAAAAGGATCTGGAATGGAGAGAACAGTTACGAAAATACACCTAAACGAACTCTCCCTCTCAACACAAATATGTATGAACTTCATGACCATTAGGCTTCGCCGCATGTTTGTGCTATAAATAGACACCCTCAGCAAGCCACGTGATGGGTTTCGACCGACGATGACGTGCTCTGTCGAAGAAAAAGCTTGTTCAGCTGGTATAATGGTGATTCAGCACAAAGGGAAGTTACGATTAAAGGACGAAATTAGGGTGAGAAAGTAAAAGAAGAAGGGTAGAAGCTGGAGTAGACACCAGCTGCTTCAGGACATCTACTGTATCGAGGACCACAGAATCTGTGGCCCTGAGGACCGTAATCCTCAAAGATGTTTAAGGGTGATGAAAGGAAAAAGAGACATCGGGACGAAGCGGAAGGTTGGGGGTAAGTGACAGGAAGTGACGTAGAAACTGAGGTCATGTGAGCTGACGCAGGAAAAGGGAGAGATGAGAATACCAGACCATACAGGCGACTAGTGTTCTGAAGGGTGACGGATTGGCGACCCTGAGAAGGGTTTCATATTTTAAAGAAATTCTTCTGTTTTCGGTAGAGGAGGAAGGAGTCTTCTTCGGCATCTTCATGATTTAAATGGGTGGGTTTGATAACTTGCTGATGCTACAATGGAGTTTATCTCCCTAATGATGTGGTCCGTATAACAGATTTTATTGGTTCTGGGAGTGAGGGTTGTGGCTGGGAGATTTATTTTTGTCATCACTGTCGTGCAAGACACTGAGATTTGCAATAGGAAAACCGAAGTACTGTAAAATCAAAATAGAATTTGTAGATTATTTTTACATAATTTATTTTAATTTCTTCAGATGAAAGTTACGTATTGTATTTAAAATATCATGTAATTGCATTTATGTTGCTATATTTCAGTAAAAAATCGTATCAATCAACAATTCAGGGAATGAGATTAATATATCGCTCACGAAACAGCAATTTGTCGTAATCCACACAATCCGTCAAACTGAGATTCCCGCCTTACCAGGCAGTTCGGTTACAAACACACTTTCTATCAAAATGTTGTGCCCACAACAAAATTGTTTATCCTTGTATTTCCGTAAAAACGTAACGTGCTAAAGTATCTGTCTGTTGAGGGTTGGTTAAGTTCTTGTGTCTGCTGTAGAACTGTTATCGGTGGGTTATGAGAAATTGCTGTTTCATGAGCGATATGCTAGTTGTCAAACATTTGATCAGTTCCGTTAATATTTGTGTCGTAATTACTGATATACAAATACAGCATATATTGCTTGTTTCTTTGTCTTTCCTGGTATTAACTTAATTATAACGGGATTGTTTAACTTTCCTGAATGCACAGAGTTAATCAACTACACACAGCCAGTTTACGTGTGGCGGGAAGATCCAAACTCGAGGCAGAACACAATCAAAGAGATTATAGACCGCGCCACATCTGACCAAGACTGGCCTCAGGTAAGTGGACTGATGTAGTGCGAATCTGGAGTTTCTCTCAGAGGTGTAACTGAGGTGAATATTATGTGGGATATTGGGTATGATGCTGCGTCAATGGTTAAACATATTCGGAGATTTCGAGGCGCACTATTGCCCTCAGCTCCAAGGGTCATGTCTTCTAATAATAGAATCTTCGGTACCATTCAACTTCAAAATGAATCTGGAAATGTTATAACGCGACAGTCTTGCCAGGCTGTTTGGATGTTGCCCATTGTCTTGTGTATTACGCCACAACCTGGCCAATTAGATTAGGCAGCCTCCCTGCCATTTCTCCTGAAAGCCAAAACAGACCCAGTTTTCCAGACGTACCTTGTGGCTCAACACTTCAGTATCCCTCCCTCACTCCTCTTGTTTCCACCAGAACACCAAAAACTAGATCCTCCTTTTGAAATGTTGTGGTCGTTTGTGTAAGTATGGAAAACATTAAATAGGGTGTGAATGGATTAGAAACTGCTTCATAACGTCATATTTTGTAACAATCTTCTTCCTGCTGTGGTGAAACAGCCGAACTCGGGCCTAGACATCCTCGTTTTGAGGTTTCTAGATCGCACACAATCAGACAGACTCGGTAAGACTCTTCTGAATGGATGATCAGCTCGTCACTGAGGCCGCTACCTAAACAACACACACACACGAGACGAACATCCATGCCCTCAGCGGGATTCGAACCCGCAATCTCAGCAATGGAGCTTTTTGCAATAATGATAGAATGTATTTTATATGAGAAAGTAATACTGGTACCGTCGCTGTAGCAAGAAATAATTAGGTCTAATTATTATCAAAGCTATTTCTGGTATACTGGATTTAATCTAAAACACAGCATGCATTTGGTTCCTGTGTGTGTTTCTAAAAGTGATAGGGTGATTTCAGGACATCAGACTCAGCCTAAAAGGCAATTGGGCATTGGTCTGGGAGTAATAAATGAATTAGGCGCCACAACATGGAGACATACGGAGAAGTGGAGGTACAGCTCCATACATTCTTAACCTCAGCCTTAGACAGAAGTGAATTGTCAGCTCCATAAACCAGCTGCTTTGAATACCGGAAAATAACCCTTAGTATGTATTAGATGGATGTTGGTTGGACTCTTAAGTTTGGCCTGGGTGTGGTGGAAAAAACATTTTTGCTATTCCCAGGAATCAAACCCTGACTGTCCAGATTCTAACCTATTCATTGTGCTGAATTACAACAACATTGTTTGACGTCCTGACGACCCACTGGATATATACAACAAACTAACATCTAATTTATATGAATTTATTATTTTTAAGATGTTAGACTGCAACTTACAATATCACGTACTGAATGAAGTACTGAAATGTGTTGCAGGTTTTAATATTCCCTGAAGGTACGTGCACGAACCGTTCATGTCTCATCACATTTAAGCCGGGTGCATTCTACCCAGGTGTACCAATCCAACCTGTCTGCATTCGTTACCCGAACAAGCTTGACACTGTCACATGGACCTGGGAAGGACCTGGGGCGTAAGTCACACCTGTTTCAAAGATCAGAGTTGATATTGCTATATCATTCTTCCAGAGACTTCAGTAACCCTGATATATGTTGTAAACACACAGCATACACAGACACATGTGTACTTCTGCAGCAATCAGGTTTATATACAATAAACAGGAATGTTTTACAGTACTTCAATCATCTCACAATGTCCTCACTAACAAACTATTTGGAGCACAGTTATCTGTTGTTCTTGTGAAGCTCTTTCAAGACCAGCTGGATAAGAAATTTTGCTCCTTGTGTGAAGTTCATTATCCCGTTCACAAGAGCCTATAACTGGACCCTGTGTGGGACCAAATGTTTCCAATCCACACATCCAGTCTCTATTTCTTCAAAAATTTCTGCTACTGATGATAATATCCAGGAAAGGAAATAAGTACAGATGTAAGTAGATGGCCAACTACTTATTTCAAAACCACTTTTTTTCACTCAAGCTATTTCCACTCCCATAGGCCACCCCAAGCATTTTTTTCCATCAATATTGCTAGCAAGAATTATGGCACATATATTCACTGTAAGAGTTTACTTTATAATATGTGTTGGCCAATCCTTTAAAGATATTATATTGATCGAGTTCATTTGTTTGGTTTCAAACTGGGTCACGTGTGATTCTGAAACCACCACCTTCATACTTGAATTAATATTTTGACTTTTAACAAAAATTTTGTATTGTTAAACTTTTGACAGATGGTAGTACAAACTTTGAAAGAGATAAGGATATATACCTGTTTCTCCCTATAGGAAAGGCAAGCTGTCATTTTTCCACGCAAAATTACATAGCCTTTGACAATCTGTTTATGTATCCAAACTGGGCACAGCAATATTGTATTTGTGTGTAAGTTGCTGAGATTTCACTAAGGTGCAGTTGAAGTTTCCATTCTTTTCAGATGTGGTGCTGTGTCACTGGGTAAATGATGCCTGATATTTTTAGCTAAATTAATGATCTTACATTTTTCGGTGGAGAATGAAGAATATTTTGACAGCTGAAGACAAGACAGTCAAACTGTTGAAATATCAGGCACAAATCAGCTAGTGACAGGGAGCCATATCCCTGAACAAAGGATACCATAATTGTTTCAAAACAATAAATTAGCTCTTAAAAAAACCTTCTATGTTCTCAATTCACAGAAAATTAGGGTGCATTTCAGAAGACAGTTAATGAATGTTGCAGGCTGAAATTGTTATGGCTGACTCTAACCCAAGTGCACAGCAGCTGTGAGATTGAGTTCCTGCCAGTCTACACCCCCAATGAGGAAGAGAAACGTGACCCTAAATTGTATGCCAATAATGTGCGACGTCTCATGGCAAAGTATGTTCAATTTCATCCATATATATATGTGAAATACTGGTCCAAATGTTATTACATTACAGTACATGATAATGAACCATTTGCTGTTGCTGTATGTTGCAGAACTCTTGGGATTCCTGTGTCTGACTATACATATGATGATTGTCGTCTGATGACAAAAGCTAAGAGAATGAATTTACCATTTGCATCTGGACTTATTGAAGTACAAAAACTGAGACAAAAGTTGGGGTATGTATCTCTTTGTATTAATGTTGAATGACTACTTTCAGAAATGACACTTCCTCTCTGAATGCAAACCCACTCTTATAATCACATGGATGCCCCTTAAAAAGTAAATATGACACAGACTTATAAACCTAACAGTTAATAACTTTAAGGCGTTGTTTTGTAATTGTGTCTAATTTTGAGATGGGCATAAAGAATATCTTTTGTGAAAAAAATGGGGCCATTAAGTCTGCATTTGAAGCTAAGTGAATTGTGTCTTTGTGCAAAGGCTTTCTTATCTTCCTACAAGGATGTAAAAATATGCTTGCACGAGAATCAACACGGCCACACCTTCATGGTATTTGTTTTTAACTCTGTTATATCTTCTATGCTGTACTGCTAATTTTGGTTGTCTTCATATCGTCTGTCTTTTTATCTTATTTCTTAAGAGTTATTCCTCAAACGGAACTCATAAAGCTCATGTATGATGTTTCTCCATTTCATTTTTAATGCTTTACAAATGTAAAAGACATCTGTTAAACGAACTGGTCTGATAAAATCTGGTGTGGCAAAATGATAAAATTATTTGAGATCCCAGATCACTGGAATGGTGTTAGGGCACCCACTTCCTCCTTCGTAGCTCTTCATTAATACTGTGGCATGCTGGCAGAAGAATAACAATGGAAAGGAAGGAGTAGCATTTTTTTACGGCGAGGAAAATACTTATTGATTTATAAGAATGTTATAATCTCTTTTTCAGTCTCACCCAAACAAATATTGAAGAAAAAATACTCACACAATCTCCACATATTATTACCAATGAAGGTGGACAGATCTCTTACAAGGAATTTGCTAACCAATTGGAACTGCCTTCAACTAGTCAGGTCCTTCAACAGCTATTCAGACTCTATGACAAGGTAACCATCAACATACTGAGCTGTATTCCTAGGATGAAAAGTCTTGTCAACTGGTAAATAGTTACCGGCCTTTTGAAAATGTTTATTGCATTCATCTTTGGGGTCAAGCAGGCTTCTTCAGGACTGAATAGTATAGAAAGATGGCTTGACTCTGAAAGTGGAGGCATTGCATTCCCACAAAACGTTGGTAAATGTATGAGTCAGTGCAATAAGATCATTGAAGGACTTCTGTGAACAGTCAGTAAGTCATGTTGTTCCATAAGGCAAGGAATTCCTTGATCAGCTGATTTAACTAGAACATTTTCAAAGCTAACTCTGGAGTTAATTATTTTCCTAATCAACATGCATAAATTTTATATATAATATGCAATTTATTTTCTTGAAGATGCAACTGTATTTGTTCATAATAGTCAGCTAAGGTTTGTTCCACAGGAGATAAATAAAAGAAGGATTTATGCTACAAGCATGTTTTTCTTGCAGGACTGCACAGGTATCATTGACTTCCGAGAATATCTACTTGGAGTTCTCATAATATCAAAAGCTAGTAACGTAGCAGAAACGGTGGAATTAGCATTCAAGGTAAAGTATCACTCAGGGCACTTCCCCCCACCCCCCCATTTTTTTTAATTATGAAAATTCTGGCAGTGTTTGTTATAAAATACATGAAGAAAAAAATACTTTATTTAATTTTTGTGGAATAACAAATTTACATTAAGCAGTTATACGGTCACTTGGCTTTCACATGTGATAATCAGTTTTGTCTTTCACGATATTTCTTACCAGTATGTTCACCTACATGAGTATGTGTCGGACGCCATTAAATGCTTTCTTCTGTTTCCAACATTGTTTTTATTTGAATATGGACTATTCTAACTACAGTTGTCTTGGCTTGCTTCATTACCTCCATCCAAATCCTGTCTTAAAGGTTCTCCATGTTTTCGGCACGTGACAAACCGTTGTGTATCAGCAAGGTTCACTCATGGCTTAGATTAATAGTAAAAACAGGTGCATAAAATCTTCAACATACAGTAAGAAACTCAGGTTAGAACTGATTCACTGGCAGGCAGTGGCTAACACAGTTTTTAAATTTTTTTCACATTCGTATTGTGCATCTTGATATTATCAAAGTTTAATTAATTCACCAACTAATGCACTAGTGAGTTGTCTTAAAATCAATATTAAAATTTACATTAAAACAGCTCTGACATGTTTTAGTGTTAGTTACACCATCATCAGGGAGTGCATTAATTTGTGCACACTAAAGGTACAGTTGTTAAAATAGTCCATTGAAATACATCGGTGTGTGGTTAATACAGTGGTAGTGTGGCTGCATACATTAGGTCCTTATTGGTGTCTGTATGTTGCACTGTTTGGCAGTAGAATGAGTTAGGGAATGCAGACACCAATAAGGACCTAATATATGCAGCCACACCACCACTGTATTAACCGCACACCGATGTATTTTAATGGACTGTTTTAACAACTGTAACTTTAGAAAGCACAAATTAATGCACTTCCTGATGATGGTGTAACTGTAATACCGAAACATGTCAGAGGTGTTTTAATGTAAATTTTAATATTGTTTTTTAAGACAACTCACTAGTGCATCAGTAGGTGAATAAATAAAACTTTGACAGTTTTTAACAATCAAACAACTATACTGATTTCAAAACAAAAACTATGCTAAAATGTTACTGAACTTACTCTGTCACTATTTCCCAACATATATAGTTATTACTCTGCCACGACTCTGTCCCCAGAACCCAGAAGCTGGCAGTAGGTAATAAATTTCTTTAGCTTGATGTATAGCATCTGTACCACTGGTTAACAGCAGCCTCATATCAATAAGCAGCAAGTTGCAGATATACCGAACGTCGGTACACCCAGTGGTTACCTATGGTTCAGAATCGTGGACACTCACCATGGAAGAGGAAAGAGCATTAGCAGCATTTGAAATGAAAATAGTGCGGAAAATATATGGACCAGTGAAAGAAAACGAATTATGGAGAATTCGACGAAACGACGAATTAGAAGCTATAATTAAGGGTGAGAACATTGTCAGGTTCATTAAATGCCAAAGAATACGATGGCTTGGTCACATAGAAAGAATGCAAGACACCGCAATTCCAAAAAAGATGTTGTACAGAAAGCTGTATGCAACAAGACGAACAGGAAGACCAAAAATGAGATGGCTGGATGACGTGTCCACGGACCTGAGAAAGATGGGGATAAACGAATCGAGAGACAGAGAAAGGGATCGAGAGGCCTGGAGGCGTATTGTAAAGGAAGCCAAGGCCCACCCCGGGCTGTAGCACCACCGAAGAAGAAGAAGAAGAAGATAGCTTCTGTACCAAGCAACTTAAGCAATTTCAATGGATTTCCATTTCAGCACAGTTGGGAAAATACAGAGATGGAATGAAGAATGAAGACACGAGAAACAAAGTAAAATCTCGATAAAGGGCAAAAGATTATCCAAAACTGTAAATAAATTTAAACGAGGAAAGATACGGGTAAGCCTGTATGGGGTCACACAACAGACCAAGTGAGGAGACGAGCAAAAAGGGTAGAAAAGATGTGGGCAAGAGTGAAGGAGACTCAAGTTTCCTACAATATTACCCAGTGAAAATTGATGTATATTTACTGGCCTTTCAGAGGGGTGTGATAACTCCATCTTCCATGTTCAAGAATTGCACCGAAATTTAATCTCAGACCACATTTACAAGAAGACAAAAGATAAGAATAAATGATTAATTAAAGATGGTAAACAACTAGTGTATTGACAAGCCTCCACACCATTAATGTTATGTAACTTCAGGTGCAGATTCAGATTACTGCAACCCTGTGCAATGATGTGATCATACCCTCACATTTTTTAATTTCAAACATGGCCAACTGCAAATAGACTACCAGCAGGTTACTTAGTTTCAAAGCTGGCAGTGTCATGTGTCATACCTGTGATGCTAAACGAAAGAAATGTCGACGCAATATTTCAAATAATACGAAATTCTTTTAGCAGTGTTGCTGAAGATTTAAGTTTTTGAGGATGTTATACAATGTAGGCTAGTGAATGGCCAAACATTTCTTGGGCTGCTTGGCCCCAAAGATGCAGGAACTATGATTCTCCAAAATGCCCATAAATATTTACCAGTCAAAAAATCATAAAATCCCAAAGACTGAAACTTGAGATTTGGAATAAGTTTGAAATTACTTCATTCTTTTATATTTCAGCTTCATGGTTGAGATTAATCCTTAGTTTACTGACTGGGTACAAAATGTATCCAGGCTTGGCTTTTTGTTGAACAATTCTTGGTGGTATAGAGACACAAACTTACCAATTTTTCTACTTGTTCTTTGACATCCCCATGACACAAAATTATCATTATGCAGTGAGTATGTTGTTTCTTTAGTATGCTAGGTTGCTACGTTTTTTTCAAATCCAACTGGCCCATTTTGAACCCATGTTAGTATAAAATGTCTCAAACACGTGGTCTGCCAAAAATATCATATAAATCATCTAACATGTAACAACTGCAACAGTGTTGATACTAGCTCCTTTACATGACAGATGAGTGACTAATGAGCTCAGATTTTACAGTCACTTGTTGGTAGCCCTCAGTGTTGGAGTTGTGACTCATGATTTTTTCTGATGTTCTGAGGACAAGAAAGGAAACAGTAAGAAATCTGTAGAATACAAATACTGTCTATGCTAGACCAATTTTTCATGCATCAATGGCAAGGGATTTGTTGAATAAAGAGAGACCAACTTGATGTCACTTGCTTTTTTATTTCATTATTTAATACTCAACATGTTTAGGATGTTAGTACATCCATCCTCAGGAGCTTGCAACTTATTTGTTGAGTTATTTCATGGGTTGTATTGCTCTGGTTCGATGTGTGTTGGTGTTACGTTGTGGTTTGGTTGGGGTGGTGTGGTATCTGGATGCAGGCTGAAGCCTGCATCCGGATCAAGATATATGTAACTATAATTTTGTCTGTTGTTTTGTATGGGTGTGAAACTTGGTCGCTTACACTGCGGGAGGAAAGGAAGCTGAGGGTGTTTCAAAACATGGTGTGGAGGAGAATATTTGGACCTAGAAGGGACGAGGTAACTGGGGAATGGAGGAGATTGTATAACGAGGAGCTAAATGATTTGTACTCCTCACCCAATATTGTGCGGGTGATAAAATCGAGAAGAATGAGATGGGCTGGGCATGTGGCGCGTATGGGTGAGGAG
>Ga0123352_10021320_pt1 | contig 10327 bp, 6 predicted proteins | sample TergutLab28metaG_FD_89700 | JGI IMG/M metagenome (GOLD analysis project Ga0123352, IMG submission 89700) | Labiotermes labralis P1 segment gut microbial communities from Petit-Saut dam, French Guiana - Lab288 P1 | ecosystem: Host-associated > Arthropoda: Insects > Digestive system > Gut ...
ATAGTTAATTAACCAGTCACTGAGAACAACTTTTATCAGGTGTCCATCAGATTAGGACTTTTCAGGTCCAAGAAGACGAAAGCAGCACCAGCTTTTGAAACGCTGTTCTTTATTAAAATTATGACAACAAAAAAAATCCAAAGAAAGAGTCCTTCATTAAGGTATGACAAATGCATACAACTAGACACCATAGGACTGGATTCCCATTACGAGCAGCTCCTCACCTGGAGTGTCATAATGTAAGGCTTACTCACCCATAATGGAAACCAACATCATGATTTCCAACCACAACAAACATCTGCGATCCTGCTGGCACCCTGAACAAATCATTGAACCGGTTCACATAGTATGCAAATTCTTTCTCACTGCACCAGAGGCCCTCATCAAACAGATCCCCTACAGAAGAAGAAAGAGTATTCCCTCAAAATGAAGACCAATTATGTGCCATTTATTTCTGTAAGATAACTTTCATTTCTTACTTTATGCTTCTGTATCTATGACAGAGTTAGGGAGTGGTGAATGAGACATAATGGAACAGTGAATGAGGAAGCAGGAGGGATATGAACATGGTCGTGGCCATTTTAACAATTTATCCCTGCATGTGACTCGAAGTGTGATAATTAAGTAAACCTCAAAGGATAGCTCACTGCAGGCCAAGTCATACACACTACTGCTGTATCAACTTGCTTGTGACACTGTTTGGTCCCCTGACATCAAAAAAATTGTACAGTGCAGTACAGACAGCATCTGTATGGAATGTATGTAGTCTTCACAGAGACATCCACAGTCCAACCAGGTAAATACTGGGAAAAACTTTACAACCTGCTGCAACAGTTGTCACACTCTTTCCAACTCACAAGTCACAAATTTTTACCACCCCTTTTCTGTTTATCTGTGACTATTAAAATTGGCACAACATTAAATAACAGGGTAAGTGGCAAAAATGGCAATAACGATCAAGACTACAATAATGTTTTAGAAATGCCCACAGAATTAACTCTGTAATACCATTAATTATGCAACATCCTTGCTATAACAATTTTTCAATACATTTTAATAACTTCTATGGAAGAAAAATATCCCCACAAAAATATACTCGAAGTATAAAGTTCATAACATGCTGCAATCCTGTAATACCTACCAAAATATATGTCTTAAAATACACACAAAACACATACAAATGCATCAAAGGGTTCGTTCTAGGGAACTAAATTGCCAGGATATGAAACTGGTATTTCAGATGTATGATGCACGCCTGCTTTGCTATCAATGGTGTAGTGCTTCTGTAGAGAAGCGTACACACACACACACACACTCACTCACATGCACACTTTGTACCAGAAATCTGGAAAAGAAGTAAAACTGAGAAACCTGGCAAAGATGTGATTCTGCTCAAGTACCATTCTATGAAGTGTGGGGAGCACAAGTGATGTTCCACATCATCTTAAAATCCCCAGACTCGGGCCACTTTATTACAGGCAAACTGCCCCCAGCTTCTATCAGACAGGATGTTTGCTAGATCCCATTGCCAATCCAGATGTAGTGGTAAAAAGAAAAATTCCGGCCCCAGCTAGGAATCTAACCCTGTTTCTCCAGTCTACATGCAGTTCTAATGACTCAGACACCCCAGGTCATTGTCCTAAGTAACACAATATCATACACCCCACATTTTTGCTTCAAGGATTGTGGACTATGATAACTATCTAAATCCACTATGATAATTGGTCTTATATGTCAAAATCCACAGTTTTTAAATAAAAAATGAGCATGCAAGCAAGAGCTAATGGACTCTCCAAAGCTCAATCAAGAACCACTACTCCTGTTACTATATGGTTTAGGTTGCCAAATTTAATAAGGAACTCACCCAATACAAAAACAACATCTGGTTTGTGCACTACCATTGCTGTCTGGAAAGCACGATACATCTGCCATTCTCTGAAAGTACACCATTTTATTACATTATTAGTCATTACTTCCTGATGAATTTTTCCTGAAACATTCAATAAATTTCTGCAGCAACCTGCATGGGCAATTCCAAAAACAACCTCCGATTGGCTAGTTAAAAAAATACAAAATAGAGAACAAAACTTTATTATATGCAACAGTTACATATATAACTGAATTACTTCTCCACATAGTTGCCATCCACATTTAGGCACTTGTTTTACCGTGATACTAGTTTTTGTAGGCCCTCGTCAAAGAGCAGTGCCGCCAAATTATGCAGCCAGTTGTTGACTCCATCCATGAGCTCTTCGTTGGTGTGGAAGCGCTGGGTACCAGGTCCAGACTGTAAGGAGGGTGGTCAAAAATCTCCAGTTGAAGAGCTTGATTAAAGCATTTGTGCGAGATGCGGTGTGGGGCTGAGCATTGTCGTGCAGGAGAATGATGCCTTTAGTGAGCATCCCGCAGTTTGTTTTGAATTGACCTCCGAAGCTTATTCAGCGTTTCACAATAAACCTCTGATGATATTGTGGTCCCTGGTGCCATGAATTCTGTCAACAAAATTCCCTTACGGTCCAAGAATACTGTAGCCTTCATTTTTTTGTTTGACAGTGTTCATTTGAATTTCTTGGGTTTGTTGGGAGAATACGTGTGCATCTACTGTTTAGATTGCTCTTTGGTCTGTACCCAAGTCTCATCACTAGTCACAATTCTGTCAAGAAATTCATCCCCCTCTTCCCAGAAGCGCTGAAGAAATGTCAAGGCTGCCCATTCTTTGAGTTTTGTGCAAGTCAGTCAGTTGTTTTGGTACCCACCATGCACAGAACATGTGGTAACCCAATCTGCCCATGATAATTCGATAAAAAGTAGTCCTCAAAAGTTTGTGGAAATTCTTCAGAAAGTTCTGACATCGTGGAACGACATTTTCCATATATGCATTGGTTGACTTTTTGAACAAGTTCATCAATCACAATTGAGTGTCGTCTTTGACCACCTTCATCATGCACATCTGTGCGCCCACCCTGAATTTTATGCACCATTCTCTCACACAACCGTCACTTATAACATTATCACCATATACACGACACAATCGACGATGAATCTCAGCCGTGCTTTGTCCTTCTGCGTGAAGAAAATGAATTACAGCACATACTTCACAGCTGGTGGGAGCTGCAATGATAGTGTCCATGTTTCATCAGTAATTACTCCTACACTACGCAGAGAAAATGTATGAGGGTAGGCGTTCAGCGATAACAAACGTTATTTGTTACTACTGAGTGTGCGCTTTGGCACTATGACAACACATTTCTTTTTACCAACCAATTCGAGGTAGATTTTGGAACTGTCCACAAATCAATTCATATTCTTGAAACTGGCAAATTTCTCTAACATCCTAATAGTTTTGTTACAAGTACAATGAATTTTCATTTTAACTAATTTCTGGATACATCCCATATTCACACATGGACAGGTTACCATCACATATATACAGAGCTCTGAACCATAATAAACTATAAACTGAAAACTAAACTACACAGTTTTGCCAGACCGAGCAAAAGCTTTAAAATAAATTATGCCTGAACCTCATACTTAATCCAACAATTTTTTAACAACAGATTCAAACTGTCCCACAATCCAAAGTAATGCAGCAGTTGGCAAGCTCAATACAGACTTCAATGAAAATTTGTTAGCTACCAGTGTCAGGTATGTAAATGAAAATACTGAATTTGGCCATAAACTGTCCTGGTGATACCATATTCGAAACATCACATGCTGGATGAATTTGAACATATTATGAAAACTCCGATATTCAATATCAATATCAATACTAGCATATGCACAATTGTGTATTAGTTGATATTGATGTTATATTTATCTGATATTCAATACTGCACAAACCAATCAACCTAGAGAGATCAAACATCATGAAATGAACAACACCACATTTTGCCACAGGACACATGTCAATTTCTACTTATGATTTTTGCAGTGAACAGCAGACAGAAAGCCTCTTTACTGTCCACCTCCACTAGCAGCAAGCAATGTTATACTGCACAGCTCAAGTGCAGGTCTCACCAAACTGCTTGTAGCATTCTTTGTGCTCACTTCCATTACTTACTAAAAAACAGCAAGCTTATGGGATCACCATACTGTCTGTAAATGTGCGTATCTGTGCGTCCATCTCAACTACTGAACCAATCGATGAATTTTCACAAAATCTGGTATTAAAGTTATGCCATATGGGGCCACCCCAAAATACAATCCTTAACTAACTACACCCGGTAAACAAATACAGTGGACTTACGACCTCAGAAGGTGGAAGGGTCACCAGGATCACTTCATCTAGGATCATGGTATGGCATCTAAAACAGATGTTTCAAATATGTGAATTTCTGGGAGGGTAATTTTATATTTAGCTTGCGGTTTCATGGTAATAATGAGACTACATCTATTTCTCTTCAGGTCTTTTCCGACTCATCATTCATCAGGCATTCTACCATTTGACATTACACAGTATAAGAAAGTGACAATGACACAAAAGAAACCAAAAAAAAAAAATGCTAATGACAACAACTACAGAAATAGTACAATACAACCAGGCACATAAAACTAGATAAGGATATAGAGGAAAACTGTACCCACAAATTTAGAATGGAAAATACAGTTTATCACTCAGCAATTACAAACATGGCGATGGCCGAATCTGTAAGGCTGTCTGATAATTTTAACTTAAACCACATTCATACTGTAGTAATGAGTTCTTCCAAAAGATGAAGTACTACAGTTATTAATACTAATGAAAATACAACAAAAACAACAACAACAGAAAAATAACCACATCCAACATAAACTATAATTAATAGAAAGGATCTGTTCTCTAAATCTGCACATATAACAGAAAGGGAATTTTTGCATCAATAGCCACCAATGAAAACAAAGAAGAGTCCTGATTTAATATTACCCTGCAATTTCGGTCCATATTTTGTGGTCCCAGCCAAATCCCCAGATAAATAATGCACAACTGTTCTCAATTTTAAGGTTTCTCAGTTTCAGGTTCTTCAAGCATTACAGACATCGATACTTGGCACCTGCACTGTTTTCGAGCCTCAATTTGGGGTTTGTGTTTACAGTCCTGGAGTTTTGGTTATGTAAATAACACCATGATTTATGAACAATGAAAGTGAACTGATATCAAGATCTAGTGCAAACTATCACAGCAGTGTACTATCAGTTCTTGAAAGGAAGTTTGAATGTGACAAGTGAGAGTATGTGGATGGAGCCACTTACATACAGCATATTTCTAACTCAACATTGCTACTAGTTGATTACAACTGGTAACCACAAGCTACTTTATGACAATCATCATACACCATGCTGACAGAAGAATGGACTCACAGAACTTCTAGTGCAGGTAAAGCGAAAGTTTTTTTTTTAGAGTCCCATAAAAACATATAAAGTTAGAAGTGTAAAATGGAATGAAGGGAAACATTATACGGGTTAAAATTAGAGTAAATATGTTTTTGTAACTGCAATAGTAGTTTTCTGTTTGATTCTGACACACCGCAATTTAAGATTTCTCTTGATTTAAGGTACAAAAAGCTTGTCCCCTAGACGAATCTTAAATGGGGGTTCTCTTGTATTTCTCCCCCACCCCCTGCCCCTTGGACTTCAGTCTTAACTGTTCATTTGTTCATGGTACGTGACAGCAGTTGATTGTGGCATTGCACTACAAGCCTGAAGGTTATGGGTCTGATTCCTGATGGAGTCATTTGGAATTTTCATTGATTTAATCTGCCAACCACCTTATAGCCCTGTGGTCAACTCAGTCTCTAAAAGAAATAAGGACCAGGGATATCTCCTGTGGGGTAACAGCAGCTGGTGTGTAGGGCTGACAACCTTACCATATTCATGCACCAACTGTCCAGGAAATCTGGGGCCTCAACCTTCTGGGGCCATAAGGGCCTTTCAGGCATGTACAGGGATAACTTTTAGCTTACCTAGTCATTTGTTCTTTGTTTTGATTCCTACTGACATGTATTTGATTATTACGTTGTTAAGTTTGTGCAATAATGAATAAAGAATTGAATATTATTATTATTATTATTATTATTATGACGACGACGACGACGACGACGACGATGATGACAAAACCAACAAAAATGATGGTGATGGTAAAAATGTTACAAAAACAAAAAACATATTTCCAGTTGTAAGCAGTAAGAAAATTAGATTTGTCTAAGATTCAGAAGTATGGTCATGTGAGTTACATCCATAACTCCTTGTTTCTGATGTAAAATGATACCAAAATACAGTGTAACCACATTTGAATGAGTAACACTTAGAAGGGGAAATCAATCAGAAAAAAGAATCAATGGCATCATAACTTTCTTAACGCAACACGAACACAAAAACATCGAAGAAAATGGCACTTTCATCATTACAAGCATACAAACTGGACACAATTTTCATGAATTACCAATACATGACAACCACAAGGGTCAGAAAATTAGTTTCTATCACACCTGAACTCTCTCTAATATAATTACCTCCTCAGCTTGTCAAACCAATGGCCCTTGCGGGATCCAAGAAGATGTGTGTCTGCCAGCAGAAGAGCATGAACTGGTTGATCATCTTGCCTTACATTAATTGTGTCATCTGCCTTGCTTGGGTCTAAATTTGGCCACCAACACTAAGCATAAGAACACAAAAAAAGGAAAAGTAAATGATGTTTTTTGAGTCCTGTTTCATCCAACTGTAGGCATAAACATGGACATAACACCACAGCAAACACTAAAGTATCAAATGTATTGTTTTCAGTTATGCTCACTCTAGCTGTGGCCAAGAACACCAAGGTAACATGGTCCCTGTGCATACCATGAAGGCATACTGGGGAGAAGAGATACAGCTTCATGCATTTTTAATGGCCCTAAATGGAGGTCAACAGGCAGCTTTGCACACTGGACTATTTACTGTGGAAAAAGGGTCCCCAGAACCCATAGTACAGCAGATGAATGGGCCCCACAATCAGTTTTGATGCTTTGCAGAGGAGAAAAATATCAAGCCCTGCCAGGAACTGAAGCACAATTCCTCAGTCATCCAGCATGTAATCCAGTCATGACAGTATCCACTGGCCATGAACACTAGACATAAGAACACAGAGAAGTAATTCCAAAGTCTATTAAAAACTTACGGTGTTTTCAATATTGCTTGGATATGACTGCAACTACAAATGCCAGACACAAAAAAACAGACAAATAACCCCAAGTGAATTACTAACAGTTTTGTCAGTCCTTCATAAATCCAACTGTGGCAACCAACATGGAACATAAAAATGCACAGAAAGTATTGAACTGGCACGAAAGGCGGTTACTAAGAAATCTCTCGTTTTTTCCTCCAGCATTACTTAATGAAATAATCACATCAGTGAAGTCCTTGAATATACTCAATCATTTTCCAGTAGTAGTAACTGTCTCACTCACCTGATGGCAGCACCACAGTTGATTCTAAAACTGCAGAGACTGTGCTTTTAAAATGAGCACTCATAGAGTTTTTGGTTGCTGATGATGAGAAGCCAACTTGCAGTTATGCAACATTTGCTTAAGGTGTATTGTGAAGCTGATGAACAGACATGCCACAATCACTGCATAATAACCAATGAATTTTCAACCATCCTACCCACAGGTAAAGGCAGTATAGGGGCAATCATTGAAGAACTCATCTAATCCAAGGTCCCTGCTTGTTATGTGCCATAAATGTTGCAAAAAGAGGCTAGGAAAGCAACTTCCACAGATATTCTGCTTCACTAAAACAGGAAAGATTTGGACCTGCAACTACATGTTGTCATGGGAGATGAAACCTGTATAGACCATTTTGAAGACAAATTTAAGCAACAACTGATGGACTTGCACCACACAACACCCAGGAAAAAGACATTCAAGAGTAAACTGGCAGAAGGAAAATCATGGCTACAGTCCCTTGGAATAAAAAAAGATGTTATTTTTGTCAACTTCTTGCCTAGAGGGACAACCATTTTATCATTCTCTGGGAGTCCCATGCTCCCCAGTTACAGGAGATGAATTAAAGTGACCACATGGCAAGATACAGACCTCTTCATTAAATTACTCAACAAGCTTCCAGTTAGCAAAAGCATACCTAAGGCTTGGCAGTGAAGACACACAGTACTAGCCCCAAAGGCTATGGGGAGAAAAGCAGGGACTGACTGTTGGCAACAAAAGTGATATTTTCCTTTTAGTACTGCCTTTGTAACTGCTTGGAAGCCCACAGAGCCTCACTTATATAGGATACAAAGACCTCCATTCAGTACCCAAGAATAAGATGTATATAGCATGTTTAGTGTCTACCATCTGACTGGAACACATACACATCCAGAAAACTCTGCAGCCTCGCTTTCTTATTACAGAATGCAAGTCTTCAAGTAATACTGAAATGTTAGTGAGGTGTCTTCCTTTTCATATTGCCTCAACTGTTCTGGATTGAAGCTTAAAGTTCTGTGACAATCATTTACAAATTTTAAGTAAACTACAAGAACAAATGCTGATTCCTGCACCAGTGTTAATAATGTGTATCACTTACCTGCAGCAGAACAAAATAGTAAATAAGGAATTCACAAAAAAACATAAGTCCTAGCACAAGAAGAGTAAACAAAGTCAGGTAAGCAACTTTGACTCCCATTTTTCATCTTCCAGATAGAATTACTTGCATTCCAAATTCACAAACTGCAAAACAGAGACAAATAAAAAATCAAAATGTATCTGAACAAGATAATCATACATTAAACAGTCTCAAATAGAATAAATTTCACCTTCTGAAATGCCTTGCACTTTATCATAACACCAGCAAACCAAAGAAGGTGAACTTCTTTGGTTCTTGTGCATTATCTCTCTGCCACAGAAAAAGGTATGTATTTACAATCTCACAGTAAATATTTCAGTTTTTCAACTATTCAGACTGTGCTAACACAGATAACATTCACTAAGTTTAGGTTGTGCGCGCGCACACACGCACGCACACACACACACTGCTATTACTCTATCCATCCGCAGTGGATCGCCACTATCATCACCAAAAATCATTGACTACCCACACCACCCTCCTGCCAACTGTACACGCTATGTTGCACATCGTCCACATTACACTTCATTTGGACTATGTACATATATTCAGCATCACACTTCAGTACTATAGTGAATACCAAGTGCTGGTCCTGAAAGCGTCGATTTTAGGTTAAGTCAGGTTACGACTGTATGATACCTTGTTAGGTTAGGGTAAGTTAGGGTCAGTAACATACGGCTTAGTTTCGAACAGGATACTTAACGATAAGATAGGTTGGGTTAGGTTAGATTACGACCGTTTTACGTTAGTCTGGATTACGTTTAGGTTAAAGCACGCTAAATCTGTAACACTCATGTTCACTGACCGGAGAAAAGATGACAGGGCTTCAAACCCTGGTAGTAATAGAAACTTCAGATCAGCTGTACAGCTCACCCAGTCATATTTAGGATGCGGAACTGATCACTCGCATTCATATATTCCACAAAATATGCAATGCCTTTCTTTAACACCACTCCCCCAACATTTGCTCATGACGTATTACTGAACCATGCACAACAGTTACTTATAGGTGTTAGTACGTGGCCATGCTTCATTGCACGCCACGGACTATTCACCTCGGATTAACTAAACCGACAATAACAATGAAGGGTATCATGATTTGTGGGTAGCACAGATAACATAGGTAGTAACACAAGTCACCCATGTGGGATATGTTATAGGATGATCTCTGGTGATAGGTATACCGTGAAAATGGCGTCTGTGATGGTTGCAGAATTCGAGCGGCCTGGGTTTTCGTTTGAGAATTGCCAAAGGTAAGAACAAACCCGCTGAATCTTGAATACTCTGGATCAGGAACGTCTTGTACCAAAAGTCTTATATTAGTTCTTGAATAGTTGCAACTTATGTTAACGAGTCTTGTAACATGCTTTGTCACGCCTGTTACCATTATGGACGGGTAGTAAAATGCGGAAGAAATTAAGAGCAGATTGAGGTCGGGAAGTGCTTGCTTTCATTCGGTGCAGAATCTTTTGTCTTCCAGGTTGCTATCCAAAAAGTTAGAGATCAAGATATATAGAACTATAATTTTGCCTGTTGTTTTGTATGGGTGTGAAACTTGGTCGTTGACATTGCGGGAGGAAAGGAAGTTGAGGGTGTTTGAGAACATGGTGTTGAGAATATTTGGACCTAGGAGGGACGAGATAAGGGGGTAATGGAGGAGACTGCATAACGAGGAGCTAAATGATTTGTACTCCTCACCCAATATTGTGCGGGTGATAAAATCGAGAAGAATGAGATGAGCTGGGCATGTGGC
>Ga0123352_10021321_pt1 | contig 10326 bp, 4 predicted proteins | sample TergutLab28metaG_FD_89700 | JGI IMG/M metagenome (GOLD analysis project Ga0123352, IMG submission 89700) | Labiotermes labralis P1 segment gut microbial communities from Petit-Saut dam, French Guiana - Lab288 P1 | ecosystem: Host-associated > Arthropoda: Insects > Digestive system > Gut ...
CTTACAACGGAAATTGCATGTGTATATTAAAAAAAAAGGGGGCCCCAAATAACCCAGCCAAAGAACCCTCCAGAAAAACCCCCCCCCCCCCCCCGAATCGCTGTGGCTTTCAGTCAAGAAAATCGTATATTTTTTGGGCGCAATCCTCAGACATCCATCAAACACTTTCTTCCCACAATGAATAACGTCCAATAGACACATCAATATAGGATGATATTCTGTTGAGCTGTTTCATATGTAAGCATTAGCATCATGCCATTACGCGTTCCCACTAAACAAAGATTAAGGAAACGCAGGAAGTGTAAGTCGAATAGTTTAAATTAGACACTGTCAATTGCACGACAAAAAAAATCATGAATTAATAACAGCCAAGAAATCTAAATACTTGCCGAAGATCAACTGACCGAGCATAAGTAAATCCAGGGGACCAGAACATGGTTACAAATAACAATAATGGCTACTCGAAAGTACGATTTTGTTATGCCATTGTGTACATGGATGATACCGTCGAACTAAAATATTGTAAAATCTTTTCTTCTAAACGTATGTTCTTGGAAACGCGCAGACGACAAACCTAGTCTCTGTAATACAGTTCGTCCCGATATTCCAAAAGTGCAGCAGAATGAAACGGGGCAAGGGCGACACGTGTGAAAGCTGAGCGAACAAGACAGGCGAATTCGACTTGTAGAAAGGCGACCGTGAAAGGCAGCCGGAGTCTATTTACACTCGTGGACATACGTCCTGAACCACAAGCTTATCTACAAACTATTAATATTGGTCCAGTTTTGAGGGGAGATGATACATCGTGACAAACTTTGGCAGTTGCGAGTACGCCTCAATTAAGCCATTTCGAATTACTAATTCTTGGATTACGTACAGACGGTCTTCCAAGTGTAAAGGTGAAACAGTCAACATTATAGCAAATAAAATGAAAAGTATACGGCCTATTAGAATAAATCGTACCGTATAAAATTAAGTGCAGAAAGCAAGTACAGAAAAAGACACGAAAAACATCAGGGCACCCGGGGTCTGAACCCGAAACCTCCCGTACTTAAAGCAGGCGTGTTTACCACTCAACCACGAGGTTCGGGTACATATAAAGTGCAGCCAAGCGTTCTGGAGAACAGAAGCCATATGCACTGAAGAGATCTTCCTCAAACCCAACAAAAAAGTGGCAGACGCTCCTTGCTGCGATTACAATAGCGCTAATGTACGCTATGATCCGGAAGGCCGTGTGTACGGTTGTCCATTGTGCAGACAGACAGGGCCATTTGTAAAACAGGACTTCGAAAGTAACGATGCAGATACTTTGTGTCAGTCAGACCTAACCCACTAAAAACGGTTAAGTAGGCTCAGCTGTATCGGTGTAAATCAAGGCTAACTGGACGGAGAACAAGCCTTGCGCAATGGCACCAATTATGTGTGTTCTGGTAATCCAGTTTTATTGATCTAGATTTTCGTGAAAAAGCACGTTATACGAAAATGCATGGAACGATGTAAATATTTAAAGTATCAACGTCACTACCTTTCACTTGATAATTCTCTTCGGTTAGGTGAATATTTAGAGCGATGACGTGTACCCAGACTTCCATACAAAAAGGCAGCCCACACTGCCCAGGATCACCAAGAAAGGGAATTAAGGGCAGACAATATTGATTTCAAACCATATATACTGAGACAAGGTGAAGCTGTGTTGGCCTGCAGGACCAGAACGGAAACAGCGCCAGGTAACTATATGATACGGAAGGGAAGACAAAACTGGTCCCCATATCACACGAAATAACCGACAGCAGCAGCGAAATACGTACAAGAACTGGATCAATGTTATGATGATTTATGTGCCTATGTTGCGTATTTAATCCTTTCCGCTATCTTACGAAATTCAATACGCCGGGGGGGGGGGAGACCACTAAATCTTCGCGAAAAAACAAATTTTGGAGTCATTGACCTGTTAGATTACTCATTTGACTAAATACTAATAAATGTTCCAAGCAAAAAGGTCATATAATCATACGGATGAGACATTTCACATTACGTACCCTAGTTTCACACGATGAGCTAGTTTGTGAAATCTGCCAACATCCTATTTCATCTTACGTATTTATATCGTTCTTTTTTTTTTAAAGAAACATCTAAGGAAAATTACGGATAATGTTTCACGACTTCTTCTCAAACTAACATCACATTTTACAATTTTCTAACGCACCCAGCAATGAAATACAAGAAAAACACAACTGAGTTTAATTTTGAAATGAAGCTACCGAGATAGGCGAAGGCATAACCTGGTTCCCGTCGCGACATGAACGTTTGGCGATGTACCTTGAATTTTACGAGAGAGCACCGGCAAAGTTCACGTGTATCAGAGGCAACAACACTACCGCGTTCCTTAATGTTGGTATAGTATACGCAGTGTACAGGCCGTGCTGTGGATATGACACCGATCTCTACGTACCATCGCACAGATACGGTCTGAATCCACCGAAGAAGAGAATCCCGGAATACCGTGCTCGACTGCTTCCCTACCACATCCGAGTTGGACTGACTTTTAAACAACTTATCTATATGAATATGAAGAGAAAGGTAAAGGCAAAATGAGGAGGAGCCGTCTCTGGGCATGTCACGAAAGCGTATGGGGGGAGCAGAAGTATAACTCCACTTATTCTTAACATCGATGTTAGATGGGGCGAGTGGTCATTACCCGCCCCGGTCACTTTATTACCGGTACCCAGTGCCGAGAAGATGGGTGCGCCCCAGAGCCAGTTTGGACACTTACGAGAACAGAAAGGTCTCTTGCCGCTGCCAGGAATCGAAGCACAATTCCCAGGATGTCCAGCCCGTGGCCTAGTCACTACACCGACTAGTTATCCCGGCCGTAACATAAGTCCGTGGGAGTGGGGATATTACGGTAAGTTTAAGCAGAAAAATTTAATGTCTTCGAAAACAAATCCAAAGCTGTTGATTACATGTAACTAATTTAGGGCAGTGGTCATGCAATCCACACGATGAACAAGTTTTTTCAAATATTAAATTCATATATAATTCAATCAACACAACAATAATATTAAAATATCATCTATATTTATAGCGACATGTTTCGACTCGAAGGAGTCATCATCAGGCTATACTTAAAACTACATATGTGTACAAGGTAACTGTGCACATTTTGGGATCCCTGTAAGCCTTTTTGGGATCCCAAAATGTGCACAGTTACCTTGTACACATACGTAGTTCTAAATATAGCCTGATGATGACTCCTTCGAGTCGAAACATCGACATGTTTCGACTCGGAGTCATCATAAACATAGTTGATATTTTAATATTATTGTTGTGTTGACTGAATTACATATCAATTAAATATCTAAGAATAAAACACAACGGGATGACTACATTCAAAAAGTTTTCTCAAATTTAATCAACCCTAAACCAGCTGCTGTTCGGTCCCCTGTCACACTTCGGTTAGAGAAAATCAGTACAATGCACATACGCCATGTATTTATCAATATACTCTTGAATGCAGCAGTATACAATAAAGTGACTGACAACGGAATGGTCCACTAGGGATCGATTCTCGGCAGAGGGATAAAAGTTCATTTTCACAACCGCACCCGAACCTGTTCTGGGGTTGTCCAATCCTCCCACCCAGTGGGTAGACTGAGTTTGAAATGTGATGGCACACGCGCAGAAACCAGATTTCGTCTCTCGGCGAAACGGACGAGTCCATTTAAACAGGCGGGGGCGTCATTTCAGTCAACTACTGGCACCCGAGGAGTGCGCATCAGCGGCAGTATACGCCATGTTACGATGTAGTGTGAAGAGTACTGGCTACCCACTCCATTCGCCAGTTTCCCCTTCACTTCCCCTCTCGTGCGTCACCGTGTTAAATCACACCAATTGGACTCTACGATGTGTTATTTTCCCGGCGAAAAGGCGAGCGGCTCCTGAAGCTAACGATGTGCTTTCAAATTTGAGGCGTAGAGCTTTACCTGCAGTTAAGCATGTCTTCACAGTGCGTGCATGGGTGTAAATCCAGCTTGTCACAGGTCACGTATTTTTTACAGCATATCTGTCTAATTAGCATTGTTTACTCAACCTTACTTGTGGGCTTATGAAGATAATTGTTTCTGCGTACACCGTTTATTTACCAACTAAATGCACATTCTTAAATTAGTACAAAATATTCAATGAGCTTCCCCAACATGTTTCGGTGCACCTGTGCCTTCTTCAGGGACAACACAGTGCCAGTTCTTTTAAGAATATATTTCCAATTGTCATTACGTTCTCAAAACATGTTGGAGAGGCTCATTTAACGTTTTGGACTACTTTAAAAACGTGCATTTAGTTGGTAAATAAATGGTGTATGCTGATAAGAGGGGGGCACGCGGTGGCGCAGTTGTTTGAGGCACTGCGCTACAAGCCGGAAGGTCGCGGGTTCGATTCCCGATAGTGTCATTGGAATTTTTCATTGACAATCCTTCCGGCCGCACTATGACCCTGGGGTCGACTCAGCCTCTAACAGAAATGAGTACCAGGAATATTTCCTGGGGGGTAAAAGCGGCCGGTGCGTAGGGCTGACAACATTATCACCTTCAGATGCCGAATGTTTTGAAATCTAGGAGTCTCATCCTCCTGGAACCCTCGGGGCCTGTCCAGGCCTGTAATGAGATTCCTTTACTTTTACCTTTACGCTAAGAGAAATGAACGGAATGGACAACTTTAAAATGACTGTTCCTCTTCAATTTAACTATACTTTCCAATATTTTCATGTTACATTAACCCACTCTGATAATGAAATAATTTTTCATTAACATAAACGGTGTTGAGCGTAGATCTTTCCGAACCTTGTTACATGTATACCCTGCATTCCTGAGCATGACCTCACGTCAGCGTGCATGCGTGTGTGTGTGTCCGCTAGTAACTGCTGGAGGAATGTACCCCACGTGTAACGAAAATCAAGAGCTTAAAATTTCCTAGGTCAAAAAGTAAGTAATGTAACAATACCGCTAGTGTCATAATCCCAATTATTCAAAATTACCTTTAATTTTCCCGCACGTGACTTTCCTCTACCTTCCATTAATTACAATTACTTATGCCCGACATATATTACACAAAGACAAATACGTCACTGTCACGTGCAAGCGCAGCGTAATGTTAATCCTTTTTCCGACAGATGTATGATCCATGGACAAACAAAGGATGAAACGTTGTTTATATGAAACATCCCCCTTGGTGTAGCAATACAATATCTATAAATACAATCACACCCAACTCACCTGCAAATAGTTTTATTTATATGGCAACTAGTTTCGACCATGAACTCGGGCTAATCACAAGGCCATAACAGAAGAACTTGAAACAGACACTAACTAAAAGAATGAGTTGGAGACCTGCAGCCTTTACATAAAAAAACACATTAAAAACGTACGCAAAATGTACAAGTAAAAACAGTTTAAAAAAGGGGCATAGGGATTATTTTTAAAAAAAATTGTAACCATGTTTATTTAAAACTGTTTTTAAAAAACTGATTTCAAAATTTCTATGGGACGATGGCGATGTATTATTTCGCCATCTGTGATATTTCGTACTCGAATGGTGAGCGCCACCGGTAATTTATATAAAGTCCCGATGTGTTGTAATATGTAGGATGCAATTATCATTTATGGTAGAGTTACGTACTGAAGACAAAATCCTTGTAGATTGTGATACATTTTAACGACGTCCCAGAGTATCAGATCGGATTGACTGTAGTGTGGAACGTAAATGATGTCTGAGTCTGTGGAAATGAAGCGTGTTCTGTTACTAGTTATTTACAGATGACCAGAGTTTAGGGTCGAAACTAACTGCCATATAAATAAAACTATTTACAAGTGAGTTGGGTGTGATTGAGGATATTTATAGATACTGAAGGAAGAAATGCTTGCCATACACGCCCTTCTAAAGTGGGCATGCGGTCGTCGTGGTAACGACAAAAGTCCTCCTCCCCCCTTTACACATCATGTATTCGCTTGAACACTCATTTAAACTGTGCAGTTATAGCTGTTGCTTCTCCGTCTTTCAATGTGACTGCAGACACACAATTTTCTGGCATCTTTAATACGATGTGCAGAATCCAGATCTTCAACCACAAATCGCATTCGTCTCGGCATGGACTCAATTACAGACCGAAAATAACGGCGAGAAGAAAGCTAACCTGACCAAATGTGCACAACGAGCGGACATAATTTGTCATCAGCATCGTTAAAACCGACAGTCACGTTTTAAAGACAGACATAATACAAGGAAGCAAAATGGGCTTGAGACAATACACTGAGGGTCGAATGGAATAGTGAAGGGTTCTTTGGTGATGTATTTAACTACTGCAGTTGAGTAGCAATGTGGGCCGGATAGCTCAGTCGGTATAGCGACTGACTACGGGCCCGACGGTCCGGTATCGAATCCCGGTGGGGACGAGATTTTCCGCCCGTCCAGACCGACCCTGGTGCCCACCCAGACTCCTGCAAAATGGGTACCCGGTCTTTCCCGGGGGTAAAGTGCGGCCGGGGCGTGCTGCTGACCACTCACCCCATTCTAGTGCCGCGGTCATGGAAGAGTAGAGCTATACCTCTACCCACCCTCTGTGCCACACCTGGCCTGTAACGGCAAAATTATACCTTTACCTTTTAGTTGAGTAGCAATGAAGACATTATATTGGTGTTATTATGAAACGCGGCCTGGTACGATCGTGGGGCAGTTAAAGTATGGTTAATATATTTGGGATTTAATTAATATCAGTGCATCGAGTGTTTTAAATCTTGCTCCAAATTAGTTAGGTTTTCCTGCAGTACGATGGTCCGAAAACGTCAGGATACAGTTGTAAATCGACCAGGAGAACTTTGAGAGAGCCAACCGAACCCGGTACACACAGTATGCCATACGGCACAACGAACTGAGTCGATTTGAATGAAATATAGATATGATATGAAGCAACATTCTGCACTGACAAAGCGTAGCGGTAGCAGTAGGACCTACTTTCCTTCACACTGCCAAAACTCGACGGCCGTTACGCTGAAAGAAAATGAAAGCAACAGCAGTAAATATCATATTTCTACACCGTACAGAAAGTCTCGCTACTGCAGCGAAAGAGACAAACATACTTTCAAGTCAAACGGCTGTTGCACAACAAAAACTCGCCACATACACATAAACAATTATAATAGACTGCAATATCATCGAAAATTAAACAAAGCGGATTTAACTACGGCGTAATGCGAACCGAACTTCTGACAGCACGATTAGTAATCCTGACTTTTATCAGCTTGCGCACTCCAACGCAATCCGCCACGGACACTTCGTCTGAACCAACTATTCACAGCCGCACCTCAGACTACGCGCAACAGACCTACAGGTTCGTTAAATCAGCTGTCAATCAATTATGCAACCAAAATAAACCGTGGTGGGCTTAATAATGATCAAGACGGGCTGTTTAAATGGACGAAGCTATTGATGGTATACCAAATCCTTGAAGACGATGCCCAAGGTAATTACATGTGGCTTAAACAAAGAAAAAGGGTTTTGTTGAAAAGAGAGAAAGTTAAACAACAAAGAAGATCGATTTGCATAAGAACTTACCTGCAAGACAAAAATAAGGGTGTTGAAGCAAAAAAAAAACGCTAAGGATTTCTATGGTGACTTTGATGAATTTAAGAAAGGATATGATTTTAACTAAGTTGTAAAATGAGAATGATAACACGCTTCCTAGTTCCAAAAATTCTTTGTATGGGCTGAGGATAAAACTTCCGTCAACCCACACTCATAGAATACATGGCACAGACTAGGGATCAGAATCGATGAGCGACTACTAGTTTCTCAAGAACTTACAAGCAAAAACACCATGCGGTGATTATTACAAAAGTTTTATTTATTCACCAACTGGTGCAGCCTACTGCCGAACAGTGCAACATACATACACCAATAAGGAACTAATATATGCAGCCACGCCATCACCGTATTAACCACACACCGATGTATTTTAATGGACTATTTTAACAACTGTTAACTGTAGTAAGCACGAATTAATGCGCTCCCTGATGATGGTGTAACTGCACCGAAACATGTCGGAGCTGTTTCAATGTAAATTTTAATATTGTTTGTTAAGGTAACTCACTAGTGCATCCGTTGCTGAATAAATAAAACGTTGATAATATCAAGATGCACGGTAAGAATGTGAAAAAAAAAACACCATGCGGTGAGTTCGCTTCATTGTGGTCGACAACATACAGTACTGTAAATTACAAAGAGCGCAACCATTAGCACCTGAACCTGGCTGTCTTGGGATTGGCACTTCTTCTGACATGTTGAATATATAGATGGCCCAGCTCTAATCAAAATCAGAAGTACTAATCCAACCAGGAGGTAAAACATTACTTTCAGAGATCCACTTACACACTCTACCCGGAATAAGGAAGAACTGCTACTGCATTGGAAAGAATCTATTGCCTAAAACCGACTGTAGTAATTGTCTCGGTAACACTGTACAAACACGATTCCTTCCTTAACGTTAACTTCACGTGCAAACGAAATTATTCTACATCCTCCATTTCGATTTCGACAGAATGTATTAACTGCTGATTAGATATTCCGCATTAGAAAAGAAAAACCGCGCGCGCGTGCGCGCACACACACACACGCACACACACACACACACACACACACACACACACACAGAGTTGAATTCGGTTATAACGACCACAGTTTGTGCGACACCTTGTTTATAATGCCAGACAGTCTGTGGTACCAAGCAATTCCCCACACGGCACGTGTTTTTTCTGCCTTGCTTAGCATGACATACCTAACAGCATCTACCTATTTTCCAATTAGTAGGCTATTTTGAGAATTCCAGCAACTCCTTGTCCGTGAGAGGGTAAGCTCTCCACGATTCCAGGCCTGGAAAATGACAATAAAAGGTAAAGCAGTCCCGTTACAGGCCCGGAGGAGCCTACGGGGTTCCAAGAAGTTAAGGTTCCCAGATTTCATGACAACGGCACAGGATGGTGGTAGGTTGTCAGCCTTACGCACCGGCCGCCTTTACCCCCAGGAAATGCTCCTGGTACTCATTTCTGTTACAGGCTGAGTCGACCATAATGCGATCGGAAGGTTTTTATGGCAATGAAAAATCCAATGACACCAGCTGGGACCGAACCAGCGACCTTCCGATTTGTAGCACAGCACCTTAAACACTGTACTACCGCGATCTCCCGGAAAATGACAACAGAAACGGTAATTCACCTTGTGTGTGTGAAGTTTCCCTCTACGTTTGTACTCCTCCAGTTAAGAGGAGACTTCTAGAGTGGAAACATGGCTACAATCACGAATAAAAGGTTTTGGGCATCGAAGGAAAGGTTAAAGTGACACAAACAAAAAATGAAAAAAGAGAAAGGTGACGTGTGCCGGAATTTTGATCTCGTAAATTCTACGATCCAAACGATTTAGAAAAACAGAACCAAAATTATAAGTGCGGCCGAAGAGAACGAATCGCGAAAAGAGCTATTTCGAAACCCTGAACGAAGTGACGTCATGAGGCGCTGCTCAAATGTTGTAAGCAAGACAGAAGTGACAACAATGACGCAGACAGCGGTCCTCTTCTCTCGACAGCTTTCGTTCTTACTCATTTTTAATTTTAAGTTAGTATATTTTTAAATAAACTTGTATGTAAATTCAAAATAATAAAAGACTAATTTTTAACATTTCTGAATGTTAATTTTAATTTAAAATTGAAACAGATCACACCATTAACATTAATATGCCTGCAAGCCTGTATTATGTGTTGAAATATTTTTCCTTAACTTTTACCACACTTTTACCACTTAGAGCGACCCTAATCTATAACGACACTATTTATTCGGTCCCTTTGATGACGTCATAACCTTGTTCGACTGTATGTATATGGGTCAGGATAGTGTACTTATAGGGACTCGCTACGGATTGTACAGTTCGGGGACCGAATCCCGGCGTGGGCAGATTTTATCACCCAGCCAAACCGGCCGTGGGGCCCATCCAGCCTCCTGTACAGTGGGTACTGGGTCCCTTTCTAGGGGCTAAAGCGGACGAGACGTGGAGTTGACCATACACCTTCATCCAGCGCCGAAAAGAGCTATACCTCTACTTCTCCTTTGGGCCTTCATAGCCTGTAGAGGCTAAACTTTACCCTTTACCTTCATATATATATATATATATATATATATATATATATATATATATATAAACATATATATATAAAAAAACATCAACACACAGAGTCTTTAGCAAATCCAAAATGTATATATATGATGAGTGAGATATTTATATAAAATA
>Ga0123352_10021323_pt1 | contig 10325 bp, 5 predicted proteins | sample TergutLab28metaG_FD_89700 | JGI IMG/M metagenome (GOLD analysis project Ga0123352, IMG submission 89700) | Labiotermes labralis P1 segment gut microbial communities from Petit-Saut dam, French Guiana - Lab288 P1 | ecosystem: Host-associated > Arthropoda: Insects > Digestive system > Gut ...
CGGTTGGGTTTCAAATGTTTCCTATTAAAAACGGAAAGGGGGAGAAAAGGGGGATTTAGGACAAAAACTGCCTTTCCCGAAAAAGGGAGGTGTAAGGGGGGGCCCCTGAGGCCCCCCCCCCCCCCCATATTAGATGAGATACAAACTGGGAGGCAGCACATTTTCTTATAATGCCCACCCAACTGGAAGATGTAGAACCCCATGTCTGTAATCTTTGTGCTTACATTTCCATTAAGCAGGAAGGATTCTCCACCATACTACTTACTGTATACTCTTAACACAAATGTAGAACTTGTTTAGCTTTTATACAACTCATTTAACTGTTAGAGAGATGGGGAAACTGCTTCTGCATTGTTGTGCTGCACACTGAAATGTGGCTGGTATCTTACAGGTGGATATTGTTACACTTAACACCAAGTTTTGTATGAGAAATGACTTCCCCTAAAATCCAGTCATTCAAAAGAGGTTGATAATTGATGTGCGGGTTTAATGTAATATTTGTCAACTGCAGAGGGTATCTGGTTATCTAGTGTGAGTTGAGAGGATGATGATAGATTGTGAACTGTCATGACTTACTAAAGGAAAACTGTAGAAACTACTCTGTGCAGACGTGCACGGGGTGTGCGGGATGTGCCGAGGCTCACCACATGCCTCAAAATTTGGTATTTTGTGTTTGATTTTTAAGTTGTGTTTTTAAAGTAGAGTTTAGGTGTTAAATTAACCTTTAAATGACTAAGCTGGTATTTACATTTTGGTGCCTGGTTTATGAAAAGCTTGAGTATACTCTGAATAGAACAAGGTACAATTATGAAATACATGGCATTTTCCAGGAAATAAATGAGACATTATGTAGCATGTCTTAAAAATACAACATGTTTCCTTGTTGCCAAAGCACACAAGTGAATTTCTAAGGGTGTGCTAACACTGGCTGTTTAAAAGTTCAAAAAGTTCACTTTTAGTTCCATTAGTTTGTTTGGTGAATAAAAGTAATGCCCTTTTTGATTGAGTACTCAGTAATTACCTGCCTGAATAAAAGATGAAAAATAAATTTACCTACATGCACAGCCTAATGAAATGTGCTGTACATGCTTACATTCCTGAATTAGGTGGAATTGTACTTTGCTAATAACTCATTGCCTGACTCTGTTTGAGTTAATGCCTTGTGTTGTATCACTCTGCTTTGTGTGAGACAGTCACATTTTTGTTCCTTGTTTGAATATGAAAGAAACTATTAATGCTGTTCCATCATTACTGTTGGTAAATGTTTGTATGTATGTTTGCTTGTTTGTTTTCACATTCCATAGATCCAAATTGGGTTACAAAAACCTTAAGGATATAGAAATTGTCGTATTGTTATAAATATATATAATACAAAACAGCTTCTTATCATACATGTTAATTATCATTCTTGTTGTTGCTAAACAGTAGTTTGTATTAAAATATATGTCAAGTATACAACACTACTATTTACTATACTTACTTACTTACTTCATGGTGCAGAGTCCTTTTGAGAAGCTAACTGTTTTGCAGCTAGTCAAGAAAGTCTCCGCATTTCACGGAACTCGAAGGTTCATTACAGCACTCAAAAGCGTCTGCCACCTGTCCCTATCCTGGGCCAGCCCAATCCAGTCCATATACCCACATTCCACCTCCTGGAGATCCATCCTAATATTATCCATCCATCTATGCCAAGGTCTCCCCACTGGTCTCTTTCCCTCCAGTTTCCCCACCAAGACCCTATACACCCCCCTCTCCTCACCCATACACGCTACATGCCCAACCCATCTCATTCATCTCGATTTTATCACCCGCACAATATTGGGTGAGGAGTACAGATTATTTAGCTCCTCATTATGCAATCTCTTCCATACCCCGTTACGTCGTCCCACTAAGATCAAAATATTCTCCTCAACACCATGTTCTCAAACACCCTCAGCTTCCTTTCCTCCCTCATTGTCAGTGACCAAGTTCCACACCCATACAAAACAACAGGCAAAATTATCTTACATACTATACAATTTAAAATTATTAGAGATGAGTTATAAATACACTTTGATTGATCCCTGTACAGAAACCATGATTCCTAATTAAAACTGTATTCAAAACAGTCTTCCACTGAATAAAATGAGTGTAAGTTAAGAAACCTTTTTAAGGCAGGTTTAAATAATTTTATCTCATATGAGAGACTTTTTATTTTTAGTGGTATGTGGTTGAATAACTTTATACCAGAGTAATAAGCTCCCTTCTGGAATACAGTCAAGTTACACACTGGAGGATGTAAATTTGTATTTGATCTTGTGGTAATGTTATGGATTTCATGGTTGGTTGTTTATAAATCTTTATTCTTTACCACAAATAATAATACAGAAAATATGTATTTGGATTGTAAAGGCAGAATTTCTAGTCTTTTAAACAAGTGTCTGCAAGAATCCCTACTTCTTGATACTTGGGTTTGGGAGAGATGGAGTAAATATGAGAGTGAACGTATTCCATTTCCAGGAAATTCTGAATTGTAGAGCTCACCTGATAATGCTGAACATATAACTGGGATTGTGGAATTGAGACACTTGGAAAATGAAGAGTGGTTTTGAAGATGGGTGAAATGGAATATCCCATAAGACGTGAATCTTCACAAAAATAACTTTGATTGGTAATCTCATTGTGAATGTTTGCAAATATTAAAGCAACCTGTAGCATTGTGCTTGCTCAAAAAGGAGGGAAAGAAAATGTGTGGCGTGCTGTACTAAGTCTTTGACAATGGTGTAATATGCAAAACATCACTGAATGGTTTGGAACTATTTCCATTGTCACAGAATGTAAAATATACTACACAATGTTTCAAAAGCACACCTCTTTTATCTTCAGGTGAACTACAGTCTTCAAATTAAGATGACAGCCTTCAAGACCCAAATCGTACAGTTCAGATGTAAGAGAGAAATTATCCAGACACTCTTCCATATAAAATTTTAGTGCAGTGAAATCACAATTTTCCCTTATTGAAATGGAGATTATAAACAAGCAGTAACAGGTGTTGATTGGGTTGTTGCCATCTGACATTACATTTTATTGAAATTCTTCCATTTTATTGCATAGTTAGGTGCTGTGATTCTAAGTTTTAGTAAGGGAAAATTGTGATTTCATGTTATTACAGTTTCATCTGGAGGATAGTATATCCTGTTTGTTTAAGAGGTTGGAATAATTTGTCTCTTACATATGAATTGTACAGTTTGGCTCTTTTATACTGTCAACTTATTTTTAAGATGAAAGCAGTGTACTTTTGAAGGGTTGTATAGTATATTTTGTCTTCCAGGTGAGTCATCCTCGTTGTGTTGGTTAATCGAAGGTAAACAAATATGAAGGGTATTACCATCGTAACACAACTCTATTGTCAGATACATATAAATATATCAACTACATGTTTCAGCCCTTATGGCCATCATCCGTTGGATACAGCATCGGAGGAAAAAACTACGTAAAATATAATATGGTACAGTACAAATATTAGGGCAGTGTAAGTGGGGGACAAGATCTCATTTACAGTGTACCTGACAATATAGTTGTGTTAAGTTGGTAATACCCTTGCATATTTGTTTACCTTTGAGTATATTTTGTATGCTGTTATGGAAATAGTTCAGAATATCAATGATGTTTCATAAATGTGTGGTATGTATTTCAGTTTATCATTTTGTTTCTGGTTTGTTGATTCTTGTCATAATTTATGAAGTATGAAGTGAAAGATTAGCAGAATTTGTTGTACGTAAGGAGGAATGAACAGGAAATGATTGTAGCCTGATGTAAGATCCCATTCCTATATTTGTCTGATTGATTGCTGGGTTTGGCTATTGTCCAGCTACAGTTTTGTAACAGAATTGATACCAGATTATCTGTACCTGATATGTCAAGTCTCTCATCAGATTTCAATGGTTATGGAGTATTATTACTTCGTATACTTTTACACTGGAACCAGGATATCATAGATGGTGCAGTGACTAGGCTGTGGAGCTGAGGAGTTGTGGTTCGATTCCCAATAGGGGCAAGAGATTTTTCTTTTCACCCTTGCGTAACTATTTCTGGGGCCCATCCAGTCACTTATCTAGTATGTGCCAGAGATTCTTTCTCCAGGAGTAAGGCAGTAGTGAGTACTGGAGGTTCTTTTGCTGGTAGTAGAGTGTTTGGGTCTTGAAGAGCACTTACCTGCACATAGTGCTGAGGTTAATTATTGAAGCTACACTTCTGCTTCTCAGTGTGCCTTATGGCATGAAAAGGACAACTTTACTTATTTCACATTAGAAACAAAAAGCAGCTAGGACTGGTTTGAATGTGTTATGTTTCGTGTGTTCAGAGAAGTGGCAAAACATGGATGATTGTGTGAGCTCTTAGAGTAGGGCACAGCATGTTAGAAAGAAGTTTAGAATCTCCTGCTAACTTATTCTTTGGTAGCAAAACAGAGTTTGAGCAGTGCAGACCATTTTCATACACTTCCCCAACTCTGTGACATACTTTTGTAAGATTTCTTCTCATTTCTTTTGTAATCTTCCAGGTGTACAATTTCTAAGAGGTTTCAGTATCAAAATTCAGTATGCTTACCAGTGTCTGCCATCTGCTTTATGTCTAGTCCACCATACGCTGTGTCGGTTACAGTTTTGAGGAACATTTAAATGGAATTTTGAAGTTTTCTGATTGTGCATATTTGATACAGATTAATAAAATTAGAAGAACAGCGCAATTTATATAAGGAAGCATTACTTTACTTCTGGGGTTATCAGTAGTGTAGCAAGGTATCAGAATCACATAAAGATTTTGATTTTCTGAGGTTGAAAATTTTGGTGTCTAGTGAGTTAATGGGAAATTGACTGAAGAATTGAGGACAGGATTTTGAGGACTCCATACTTCTGGGAACTGACACTGTATCATTGGGTAATTGGATCTTTATGTTTTGAGGTAATGTAGTTGTCTCATCTTCAAGTGTCAAAATCTCCAAGAAGGAAGAATGTGTTGCCTCAAAACATTGGGATCTGGTTCCTCATGGACACAGCATTGTATCACAGAAGAATGGAATCCTCAGCTACACTGGTTTGAAAACCTAAGAACACATGGGAAGACTTCTGTTTTGTGATGTTTTTGTTGCAGGCACAAGGTATAAAGCCAGCAGTTTCTGCTGTAACAGCTGGTGTCACTGGCAGTGGCAGTAAGGGCAGTGCTATTCCAGACACCATTAATGTCATTAGCAGTAATGGTGGCAGTAACAGAATCAACGCCACTACAACTCCAGCTGGGAATACCAGGAGAACCCCAAAGATTAAGGTGACATTCAAGAAGCTTAAAACTGCAAGCAGTCAGGAACAGAATGAGCGGCATAATTTTCAGGCTGACTTTATACACCCGGATGATATCATCCATCACAAAAATGGGAATGTTTATATCAAGAATCTGAAGTGTCGTATGTGTAACTATAAAGCAGCATGGGAAGGTGAAATGGCACGACATGAAAGCAAGGCACATGGTATTCATCGACCAATTGCTGTCAAGCAGACACTGAAAAAGGTTCCTCGTCCAATTCCCAACTTGATACCCATACAGAACAAGGCCATGCCAACTGGTTCTGTCAAGTCATTACCAATCCTTAGGATCCCCACAATACGTGGCCGAGCTGCCACATCCTTGCTAAAACCTCAACAGTTACAGACATCTCCGCAAGAAAGTGGTTTGAGTGAGCGGGATTTGAATGAGATCTGTGCTAAATCCTGCCCCAACAGTTCTCTTAAAGACTTTGCATCCCTCATAGGAGGTGAAGATGCTTTCAAGTTACCTGAAGATGAAGTGAGTGATGGGGTACCAAAGAAGACTTCTCCGAAACAGGGTGAAGAAAAGTATTTTGATGAAGATGAAATTGTACATAGTGACATGCAATCACAAACAAAACCTGATCTTTCTTCTTCAAGAACTGATTCGTCATTCAAGAAGAAAAATGCTTCTTTCTTTGACAAACTGAAAGAGAAACTGTTAGTAGGTGCTGGGGAGTCATGTAATTTGGTTTGTGCATGTTGTGGCCATGAGTCAAAGTGTCTGTCTGAACTAGCTCGTCATCAGAAGTTGCATTCCAGCCCCGGAAACCACAGTAGTGATGGCGGTGGGATCAATGGAGGCAGTGGTGTGGTGTTGGCTAGTGGTGCTGAACTCTCTTCTACCAGATGTCAGCACTGTCGTCAACGTTGCAAAACTAGTGCAGATCTGGTGATGCACCTACAGTCCTGTTCAGAGGCAAACAAAAAAAATCTTCTTGGATCTTCTCCATCTCCACTACCAACAACAGAAATAACCACTGCCAAAGAAGAGAAGGTAGAGGATGTTGAGGATGAGGAAGAGGAGGAGGAGGAAGATGATAGAGAGGAGGGGGAGAAAGAAGATGAAGAGGAAGATGAAAGTGGGGAGAAGAAGGCTGAAGGGGAGGAACCACACCCAATGGAGAACAAAGTTTTTGTGTGGAATAATCTACCACAGCCAGCAGAGTTGGAGCATGAGGAAGCCCATCAGCTGCATTCTCAAACACAACAACAGCAACAGCAAGAGCAGCAGCAGCAGAAACAGCAGCAGCAGCAGCAGAAGAAGAAGCAGCAGCAGCAACAGAAACAGGAACCACCACTGCAGCAAATTCTGGTATCACACCAACAAGATGAAGATAGCCTTGATGCATCTGTTCGCAGTAAGTCACCTATCAGTGAGGGTAGTCTGGTGGGCATTGAAACTGCTCCAGGTTATGGTGCTGTCACAAGCAAGATTGCTTCTGATTCTCCAGATGGCCTCATACCAGATGTGGATTCTAAAACTTCACTAACTGTCAAGAAGGTAAAGTAAAGCAATTTTAACTGTATTTTGCCAAATGAAGGGAATGCATTAATGGAAAATGCCATGCCAGGTGTACATTTTTTATGATTGTAATAATTTATTTTTCATAGCACCATGTTACCACACTAAAACATTTGTAAATACACTTGGACCTTACCTCTAGGAAAACTCAGTCATACTGATCTCATACTGATGGATGGGACATGGTATTGAAGTATACTTGATATCTGGACTTTCAGAGGTGCTTAATGTGGTGTGTGTGTGTGTGTGTGTGGTGAGAGAGAGAGAGAGAGAGATCGCTTTCCAAACACTTCAGAATGACCCCACAAGAATTAATGCATACACTGCCTAAAGCAAAGTTTCATTTTTTTTTCACCATACGGTAGAGCCATTGTGACTTGTTATTTGCAGTTCGGTTATAAATCAGCCGAAGTGTCAGAGGGTACACACTGTTTAGTAATAGAATAACCCGAAGCGACTGCAAACATAGGATCTAGGACAGAAGGGCTGCTGGTCGTGCTGGTAAGCCAACTGCATCTCTTGATACATTTCGACAGCAGTATTACTGGCGTGTCAGTAGCAACAGAAGCGCAAAAAATGCCTATTATTTTCGTCTTTCCGTTAGAATCACCATAATGTATTTTAACCTCATTTCCACCTCGAGTTTCGATAATGTATTTTAATACTCTAAAGATAGTCAAAACGTTACCGAAGCATGTAGGTTGCGCTGCTAAATTATATATATATATATATATATATGACAAAGTTGTTGTGGAAATTTGCAGTTTAGTGCCAGCTATTTACCGAAGTTTCTATAGACGGTGGCGCCTGCGTGTTAATCTTCAGGGTTAAGCAGTCCATGATCAGGGCTTACTGTGTAACATCTCAGATAACACGAATCTTCGACCCGCAGTTTATCTGAGAATTTCTAATCTTTACATTATGTGACTTTTCACTGTAATTCAGTGCTGTTTCAGTATTGGTTCGGCTTCAGTTCTAATAACATTTGATGTCTCTGATACAACAAATTGCACAAAAATAACGATCACTTGCCATTTAAGTTCAATCTAGTTGTTTCGACTTTTAAAATGTTATCATCAGGGAGGTACATGCGAAGGCATACAAATAGAGCAAATTCTGTCAAACATGTACATCTATGATGAAATACATGAGAAGAACAGCAGGACACACTTGAACGGATTACAAAACAAATGCACAAATTACAAAGGAATTAAAAATAACACCTATTTTGGACAAATTAATGGTATACAAGAGAAGCTGGATACAACATGTAAACAGAATGCCTCGAAATAGATTACCCAGAGTAATGAAACACTACTGTCCAAGGGTCAGAAGAAATCATGGTAGACCTTTGAACAGACTTATGGATACGTGAGACTGGAACTGGTCAACAAGTGGCCCAACTTCCGTGACACATATGATGATGATGATGATGATGATGTACGTTTATAGAGATAAAATACAACATCGTTAATTAAAATTACTAGATAAATTTCGACATTTTGCTGACCGTGCATCTCAGTATATTTATCTCAGTAATTAATCAACTTGATGCACAAAATTTTTGTTTTACAGTAAGTTTATTTCATGCCTCTACATGTTTCGAGCACACGTGCTCATCATCAGGAGGTCAAAATTGCATTACACAGCTTCTGGTATCATCACACCTATAGGTGGCCGTGTCTCAACCTGTGCACGAGACGGCCACCTATAGGTGTGATGATACCAGAAGCTGTGTAATGCAATTTTGACCTCCTGATGATGAGCACCTAGTGCTCGAAACATGTAGAGCCATGAAATAAACTTATTGCGAAACATAAATTTTGTGCATCAAGTTGATTAATTGCTGAGATAAATACTAGATAAAAGTCAAAGAGTTTTTAAAGTCACAAAGAATTTTCTCTATTTTACGCCTCTTTACTTACGTCCCTGATGATGACCATGTAGAGGCTGAAACGTGTGATGAGGAACACAAGTGGCAAATGATTATTGTTCATTACCGAATGTGTAGTTTGTTAGCCGCCATACAATCGATCTATTGCACGGAATGCGGATTGTGTTAAATGCAAAATTTTTTCTGTTAAAATAACCGCCTCTTTGTTAGGTGCGTTCGCAGTTTTGAGAAAAGCGTCTATTGGCTTTGTCATGTCTGTCCCTCTGTCCGTCTGTCCATCTGTTCTTCCCTCCGTCCGTCTGTCCCCATGTAACAACTCGGCTGCCACAGGACAGTTTTCGTGAAATTTTATATTTGAGTATTTTTCGAAAATCTGTCGAGAAAATTCAAGTTCCATTAAAATACGAGTATTCCAAGAATAACGGACACTTTACATGAAGACCTGTGTACATTTTAATAATATCTAGCTGAATTCTTCTTAGAACGAACAATGTGTCGGACAAAATTTGTAGAGATAGTCAAAACACACATTTTGTGTTCAGTGACTCTTTTTTTTAAAAAAAAAATTGTACCGTTTATGAGGGAATGTGGAAAAATATTGTACAGCTTGGCATGCCACGGATGACAATATGGCGCATGAGCATTGCATGCTGGATAAATAAGACTACAGACACACACTCAGAATATATAATAGGTGTGCTGATAAATCCTTAGCCCGACCAGGAAGGAAACAAGCTACATTCCCCGCATTTTATGGAACGTGGAGGTTCATTACCACATTCACAAGAGCCCACCACCTGTCCCTACCCTAGCCAAATCAATCCATTCCTCTGCCCATCACACTTCTGGCAAGCGCAGCTTGTTTCCTTCCTGGTCGGACTAAGGACTTATCAGCACCCCGGTACTTATTGTTTTTCCACTACAACAATGGCTGCCCGAACGCGCCTCACTGTTACGTTATACGTACAGTGCCTGCCTCATGCTGCATAACACATGACACACATAGTCAGGCGCATTCTCAGCGGCGTACGACTTACACAATACGGTAAGCATAAACCTTGCTTCAATCCAGATAGCCTAATTATTAGTGTAAAAATTCAGTTCTTACTACATTATTTGAAAATCTAATATTACTATATTGTTTTAACAATCTAATTAACATATATATTTTATATCACAGACATGCTGCCACAGCACCAAGTTAATATAAGGAAATTAATCAGTGAGTGTTTTTAAAAATGTGACTTTAGCAAGGAAGAGTGTATCTCCCTGAAGATGATCTTAGGATCGAAACATTTTGGAGCGATTTTAAGTGTTTTAATGTAGAAAATGTTATGTATGTGCATTAATATGGGTGTGAAACTTGGTCGTTGACATTGCGGGAGGAAAGGCAGCTGATGGCGTTTGAGAACATGGTGTTGAGGAGAATATTTGGACCTAGGAGGGACGGGGTAACGGGGGAATGGAGGAGATTGCATAACGAGGAGCTAAATGATTTGTACTCCTCACCCAATATTGTGTGGGTGATAAAATGGAGAAGAATGAGATGGGCTGGGCATGTAGC
>Ga0123352_10021324_pt1 | contig 10325 bp, 13 predicted proteins | sample TergutLab28metaG_FD_89700 | JGI IMG/M metagenome (GOLD analysis project Ga0123352, IMG submission 89700) | Labiotermes labralis P1 segment gut microbial communities from Petit-Saut dam, French Guiana - Lab288 P1 | ecosystem: Host-associated > Arthropoda: Insects > Digestive system > Gut ...
CTCCTCTTCTTCTTCCTCCTCTTCTTCTTCCTCCTCTTCTTCTTCCTCCTCTTCTTCTTCCTCCTCTTCTTCTTCCTCCTCTTCTTCTTCCTCCTCTTCTTCTTCCTCCTCTTCTTCTTCCTCTTCTTCTTCTTCTTCTTCTTCTTCTTCTTCTTCTTCTTCTTCTTCTTATTTAATTGGAGGTTTTGGCCTTCTTAACGACATCCTTCCACTTTGCTCAATCCTGGACACGGGTTAACCAATTTTTTATCTTCATTTGGCCACGGTCCTGTATGATGTCCTCCCATCTATATTAGGGTCTTCCTCTTGGTCTCCTGTTTAAGGGATTCCATTTAAATATCTTCTTAGCTGCACTGGTTTCAGGCATTCTTTGTGTATGACTGAACCAGCTCAGTCTTTGGGCTTTAATGTGGTTGACTATATTTTCGTGCTTTGTCAGTTTGTCCAATTCTTCATTGTTTTTAATCCTCCATGTTTGATTTTCTTTCGTAGGCCCAAATATTCCTCTTAGGATTTTCCTGTCAAAGACTAGCAGTTTCTGAAATATATTTTCTTTCAGCACCCATGTTTCTGATGCATAGGTCACTATTGGTCTTATAACTGTTCTGTATAATTTTAATTTCGAACTTTTAGTGACTAATCAGCTTTTGAAGAACTTTAAATTTGCATAGTATGCCGTTATACCAAGAGCTATCCTTAGGGCTTATGCTGACTGGGGGTTGCTATTTCTGATGTAGTGTATGTGTTTGTGGTACCTTTGTGTCAGGTCGCTACTAGTCTGCCCTATATACAACATGTTGCATGTCTTGCAGGTAAGTTTATATACCCAAATTCTATTGTAGTCTGGTATTTTTTCTGGGTTCTTGGGTTTGATGCTTTGCTGTATTGTGTTTGTGCTTTTGAAAGTGATGTTTATGTTTGTGTGTTTAAAGAGATTGGTAAGCTTTCTGACTTTTGCGGTGTGGGTTGTAAATGTCAGAATCTGGAATTTTAAATTATATATTAGTATTAATAGCAGTGTATTTTACTCATTGCAGTTAATCAATACCAGAAGCTGTAATTACAGTTGTACAAGCTCCTGATGGTGGGTGTCAACACCCGAAACATGTAGAACTGCCTATAGACAAGTAATAAACTGAATAATTTGCATCTTGTTGGAAAACAATTATTAAATTCGATTCACGATGCACGGACCCATGTATATAAAATACTGTAAGAACCTCAAATCTCATTTGATATACAGGGTGGCACGGAGCCGACTGACACGTTTAAAATTTGAATATTGCGCCAACACGATAGCATGTCATGGTTGGCGGGAAGGGGAATGGTAGAGGAGAGGATGCCATTTCATATGGTTAGTCGCAATGGAGCGTTGGAACATGCAACAACGTGTTACCTGTGTTCGTAGTTTTGGCGACATCGCTTGGTCTGCTCAGTCGCCTGACCTTACTGTACCAGATTTTTTTCTGTGGGATTCCTGAAAGACCGTGTGTTCTGGAGGCATATCATGACTATTCAAGAACTCAAACAAGCCATTGTTGACGAAGTTGTGGCTATTGATGAGGACCTATGGAGGCGCGTGTACGGCAACTTCCAGACACACTTGCAACAATGTATTGATGTAAACGGAGGCCATCTGCCTGATGTTCAGAAAAAAACTTGTAATTTTTGGTTAATAAATAGCATACTTGGGCGTATTTATAGATGGTTTCGCTTATTTTTCCCTGTTTCCATATATTATCTATGACCATTCAAAATGTGTCAGTCGGCTCCGCGCCACCCTGTATATGGTGTACGTAAAAGAATATCAAGTGAATTTTATTTGGGTAATTGTAACTGTGCTCTACTGACAATGTTATATGAAACTTAGAAACAGCATGCTTGTACTGCTAGGCAAGAGAGCAAGCCTGTGTTTTTTGTGGCGAGCCGTGGACATCATGCAGACATTGGAGGCATCACTCCAGGTTCCATGCCACCGCACTCCAAAAGTCTGATCGAAGAAGGAGCCAGCTTTAAGAGCTTTTACCTGGTGAGACGGGGAGTCTTTAATGAAGCTGAATTAGTGGCAGCACTAAAGGCCCCAGGGATGGTCTCAGGCTCCTCAGGGACGCGGAATCTTCAAGACAACTTATCTGATCTTAAAGCTCAGATAGCAGCAAACCACAAGGTACTGAATGCACATTAATATTGTCTCCTGGCAATGTGATTGTTTTGCAGTTACTGTAGATTTTCCTCTTAACAGCGGACCATTCAGGTCGGGTATTTGCGCCATTTCTAATATCACATTTGCTGTCATGATCAGTTGCTTGCATCTTAATCGGGTGTTTCATGTAATTTACAATTTATTTTCCAGTAACTGATTTCTCTTACATTTACCATAATTACCCAGATATAAGACAAGCATGAATAAAATGGTCACCTTTGAACATGCACAAATTTGAACTTGTGCTGCATAAGTATTTTCCTGAATATGGTACATTGTTAAGTGGAGTCATCTTATGTGCAGGGTTGTCTGTATTCTGGTATGTGTAGTAAATACAGCAGTTCTAAGTGCATGACGCTGTTGTTACATTTAACTGTCTGTTGGTCATACTGTATCCTTCAGATACCTGTGACTTGATTGTGTGTTTGTTTCTTTGAATATTAGAAACACACACTGATGTACTTCTGAATAGCTGCCTACATTGCTTCTTAGATGCCTTTGTAGTGGCTTTAATGTTTCTAATTGCTTTTGGTAGGCTGTGAGATACAGCACGACCATCTCTATTACTAGCGCGGTGATGGTTTCTGGTGGGCATTATGGATTACTCATACACAAGTAATGCAGAGGGTACCTCGCGTATTCATGCAGTGAAAGTCTGATGATGTGATGATGATAGCATTGATGACATGAGGGAATATGATGGAGATTATGTGGAACAGAGGGAAGATGACTTGAAAAGTGCAGAAGATGCTATGTCGGATGGTGATTGCTGAAATGAAATTACGCTACTGACATTTGTTTTCATTGGGAAGGACAAGATGCAGTGGGGTAAAAAGTTCTACACACATTCGATGCAGATGGCAAAATATTCTGACGAAATTGCCTGGGGTTATAGGCTAAACGAGGAATGCCACTATGCCCTTTGAGACATGGAACTGTCCAGTGTAGATATATTCTTATTATCCAGTCTACCTTTAGCCATAACACTGATGCAAAACTCACAGACAAAATTGAGATAAACACTCTCGTCAGTCTTCTGTGCTTAGCTGGAGTGCTTCGTATGAAAAAACAGAGTCTGGAAGAATTGTTGGGTATTGACAGAGATGGCATAGAATAAATTCACTTATTGATGAATCAGAGACACTTCAAGATCCCAGTAAGATGCATACTTGACTGAACTAGAGTTGTATCCATAAATTCTGTATCTTTTATTAGTGGAAACATTTGTATCAGGGGCTCGACCAACAGAGAGTTAAAGAAAAAAGTCTGTCAGCATAATTAAACTTTTATATTTGGCATCATAGTTAGGCCACAAGTGATTAGTGAGAAAAGTTTATATGGCAGTTAAATGTCTCAACTTGAATTTTGAGGTATCACATGTTTACATTCAGAAAATGTCTCACAACCTTGTTCGAGTGAGGTGGAATGGAACAAGTTGATTCTCTGATACTTGATGATTCTGTTTGTATCCAGGGTATCAGCTTGGTCTCTGAACTGATAGTTGCATATGGCCTTGATGTGGTGCAGGCCTACATGCACCACATTCAGGCCAACGCTGAAGTGGCTGTGCGGGACATGTTGCGTGAAATAGGAACCAGAGTTCTTCAGCGTTCTGGCGTAAGTGAACTGGAGGCTGAGGATTACTTGGACGATGGATCACGTATACAACTGAAGATCAGCATAGATGTTCAGCAAGGGACAGCTGTGTGTGATTTCAGGTTCAGTATGTTTACAGTATTCCTGGTAAGTTGTAAATAAAACTTATTCCTTTGCTTAGCCACCACAACATGACAGTGTACAGGGCTTATGAAATTAAAGTCCCTCTCATTCATAAGCATGGCACTACATAGATCTACATACTTCAGCTGCCTTACTGTCAGAGAAAGAGTCTCAGTTATCATTTACCTCGGAGGTTGGTTGGTCGCAGAGCCAGTCAATGCGTCATGGCAGGGAATAATCATTCCGCCTGCTGTGTACAGAAACCCAATTTTGTAGCCTATGGACAGTCATCCTACTCACAAAGCTGTGCTGGCTTATATGGATGTTAATGTATACTGTTAGCTTAATGTCCAGAAGTGCTTACATTACAAATGCAATGTATCCCCTCTAAAGAACTTTTAAACAAGTTTACAGATTTTTATGAAGGTTGGCATGATCATCATGACATTAGACGTCACATCCACTTTTTATATATTTTTAATCTTACATCAACAATACCATATGCCAGCCATGCGAACTTCTGAGGTGAAAGTTACGCTAGTGCAGTAATTAACATGCAGTTATGCAATTTGTTTACATGGTAATAGAACTTGAAAAAAATGTCATTTTCATCAAAGTATTTTTTTGGGATATAAGAGAAACTTGGTCGTTGACATTGCGGGAGGAAAGGAAGCTGAGGGTGTTTGAGAACATGGTGTTTAGGAGAATATTTGGACCTAGGAGGGACGAGGTAATGGGGGAATGGAGGAGAATGCGTAACGAGGAGCTATGTGATTTGTACTCCTCACCCAATATTGTGCGGGTGATAAAATCGAAAAGAATGAGATGTCCTGGGCATGTGGTACATATGGGTGAGGAGAAGGGGGTGTATAGGGTCTTGGTAGGGAAATCGGAGGGAAGGAGACCACTGGGGAGACCTAGGCATAGATGGGTGGATAATATTAGGATGGATCTCCAGGAGGTGGGATGTGGGTGTATGGACTGGATTGGGCTGGCCCAGGATAGAGACAGGCGGCAGACGCTTGTGAGTGCAGTAATGAACCTTCGGGTTCCATGAAATGCGGGGAATTTCTTGACGAGCTGCAAACCAGTTAGCTTCTCAAGAAGGACTCTGCACCATGGAGTAAGTAAGTAAGTAAGTAAGTATGAGAAAACATGGTTGTCTTGTGAAATCTATATTTATTGCTACATGTTTATGTTATTTAATGATGCTGTCAATAGCTCAGACTCAGTAGCTTCAAATTTAACATGCCATCACATTTATTTAGACTAGGAATGCGAAATATTGTATAGAGTTAGATCATACATGCTTGAAATTTTACATAATTTTTTTTTTATATTTTAACTTGAAAATTATCATGCTGCAAATATTCAAAAAGATCTTATAAATTTAAGGTAACTGGAATATTTGTTTGTGGAATTTATGCATAGAAATGTATTGCACACTTGTATAAACATAAATTTAGAACTCCTGTTACTTTCAACATATCTGAAGTAACACATGGAATGTATGTTTATAGAATTTATGCATAGAAATGGGTTGCACACTTGTATAAACATAAATTTAGAACTCGTGTTTCTTTCAAAATACCTGGAGTAACACACAGAATATATGTTTGTAGAATTTATGCATAGAAATGGTTTGCACACTTGTATAAGCATAAATTTTGAACTCCTGGTACTTTCATCATATCTGAAGTAACACAGCTGTAATGAAGTCCTCTTCACATTTTCTTTTTAATTGACAGTGTGGCAAATTCATTTTTCTCTAAACAGCAGCAAATGTTTTCATCTGATCTCATATGTTGCAGTGGCACTGGCTATGAACTGTGGGGCAACTGTAATGCCCCAAGGGCTATAACACTGTCAGCTCTCATCTACTGTCTTCGCTGCATGGTAGGACATGATGTGCCTCTCAACCAGGTATGGGTAATGCTGTATGCTTGTTTATAACCCCTAGTCTACTAACATAGAGTGTATGATGAGCTCCTAGTAATGCCAGCCATTTTAACGGGTGCTATTCGATGACCTACGTTTGGCAACACTGACAGCCCTCTCTTTTTATTGTCTGCACAATATCTCAATAATGAATCAATCATGGAAGGCATGCTGTGTCATATTTGTGTGTAAACACTTAGGTTTTTCGAAAAGCATGTGCAAAATATAAATACTCCGCAGAATAATTCAGTGAGCTGGGACTTACAGATGGGATTTAACTTGGCGTTTAAAGGGTTAAAGGGTACCTGGTTCAAATCTTGATAGAGCTACTACTATCCTGTTTGAAGTTATGCATTGCATTCCTTAACCTGTCCAGGCAAATGCCAGGACAGTGTCGCCAAATAGATTTCAATTTTTTTTTTTCCAGATTTGTGTCTAGTCAATATTCCTGAAGAGCTTTTCACAATATAACTTTCTGCCACAAATATTGCATCTCTTATTGATGTGAGAATAACAGTACAGAAGTTAACTACCAGCATGCCGTGTGGTAAAAATGGTAACAAATATGGAGGTCAATTTTACAGTGGGCATTGAGGTTTTAATTATTTAATTAATCATTTTTTAAAGAAAATCCACATCTACTGCATATTTTTACACATTTTTGTTGTGAAACCTTTCACTGTCAGGGTAAAGGGAGTTTTGTAGTAACAATAATTTACTGTATAAGGTTAGAAAATATGTAAGCTACCTATCTCAATCATCCTATTGTTTGTATGAAAACAAATTAACATTTCCATATGGAAATAGTGCATAATGTATTAGAGATTGTGTATTTGTTGTAAGGGCTGCCTGAATCCAGTCAGAGTGATAATTCCCAAAGGCTGCTTACTTTATCCATCAGACACCGCAGCTGTTGTGGGCGGTAATGTACTGACTTCACAACGCATAGTGGATGTCGTGCTGAAGGCTTTTGAGGTTTGTGCAGCATCTCAGGGCTGCATGAACAACATTACGTTTGGAGAGGAGAAGTGGGGTTATTATGAAACAGTCGCAGGTGGCGCTGGAGCTGTAAGTAAACTGTCCGCTGTATTTATGGAGAGTGGCTGTAAGGCTTCTGTAATATGGAGTAAAAATATGGTTTTTTACAAACTTCCTGCATTTCCATTACAGTGGACTAATGTGATGCAAATTGTTATGATAAGGACTGATATAAATCAATAAACAGATTATTTCTGACAGATATATTGCTGGCATGTGAAGGTGACCACTCACATCCATCTAGTGTTGAAGTTAGGAATGCTTTTAATATTTAGTACATGTTGTTAACTTAGTGTCCTTGCCTGCTCACCTTATTCACTGCCATATCGATAAATAATGCAGAAAGTGATTTTGTGATAGTCCTTGTATCGCTGTAATTGGAATACTCCAAATTTTTTCTGGGGATAAAAAATAAAGCCCTTCCAGGGATTGTATTAATTTGGGGGACACAAAAGAGTCACATGGGACTAAATCAGGTGATTCAGTAGATATCCTAACATTGATGTTTGTCTTTTAGTGAGAACTGGTGTATGAGGACTTGTATTATGATTCACAGTCCACTGGTTAAGCCAGAGATTTGGGTTTTTTGTTTTGATATATATATATATATATAAATGAACTGCTGTAAAAGTTCCAAAACTTGAAGATAAAATGCTTTACTGACTCTTTTAGGGGAATAAATTTGTGATTGGTTGGATTCTTGCATCATTTTGAGACATACCAGAAGAATGTCTTTTTGACACTAGTCACTCTCCCCCCCCCTCTGAGAGGCCTTGTTTCCAGCATTCTTGCTGAACTGTCTCATGAAATTTCTTTCCTTGCCACAGATTTTTGATGCCTTTTTTTGGCACAAAGTTTCTTTTTTGCTTAGATTTTTAATCAAAATGATTCTTACAGTTTCTGTATTCATGTTTCCTTCTAGTATCTTACAAGCAGGTAAATGACTATCATTGTTCACCATGTCAGTCAATGTTTCCATATGTGAGTTAGTTCTTTGATATATTATGGCCTCTGTAACATCTTTACCTCTGTCTTGACATCGCTTCATCCACGCATTGATCTATGTTCTGATTTTTGTTACACCTACGTAGAGTTGCTGTAATGATTTTTATTATGTTAGTGACATTTTTTTCAAATTTATAGAAAATTTAGATTTTTTTTCAACAATTTATTGCCCATTTTAAGAAACAAATGAGATGCTTCACCAATGAAACATGTTTACTACCAAAGAAGAAGCTGAACCCCGATAAATATTTGACACAAAGTGGCTGAATCATGTGACTCAAAAGATACCAATTTATTAACATTGGCACTTAAAATACCAAATATCAGTGCTGTTATTATAGTCAGATCTTATATTTATATACATGCAGAACGTTTTATTCAGAATATGGCCAGTATGTGAGCAGTGGATGAAGTCTATTGGTTGTGATATCAAACAGATATAATTTTAGGGGCCTTCCTGGCATGGTCATAGTGGTATTCACACCCATATGACCAACACCCGTATAACTGATGCTGAAATTCTGGAGCGTCGCTATCCCGTAATTCTACGCCACTTCAGCCTGCGTCCAAATTCTGGAGGTTCTGGCCATTTCAGGGGAGGTGATGGAGTTATTAGGGAACTGTTGTTCAGGCGTCACATCATGCTTTCTGTTCTGACTGAACGTAGAGTGTTCCATCCATATGGCCTGAATGGTAAGCTTCTGATCTTTGTATTTAGTAAATAAAGTCATTGTGATCAGCTTTGGACAACAATGTATGAGGTGCCTTGTATGATATATTGTGGTGTATGCTGATTGACATAAGACTGGCATATCATTCATGACTGCTTACTTCCAGATCTAGGTTGAGTCATTTTTGCACTGATTATTTCCTGCATTGTTGAAAGTGACAAAACATCAGGATTGTAAAACAATAAAAAAAAAAAAAAAAGCAGCAAATGTGAACAGAAACAAACAGTTTGATTTATATAAAAAGTTTTAATTACCACAATGTCAACCAAGTATTTATTTGCAAGCCAAATTTTATACGTAAGTTTCTTTGAATTAGTTTTTGGTGTAAAGAGTGAAGTATTCTGGGTTGTTGTGCTGTGTCACTGGGTAAATAGTTCCTGATGTTTTGAAGAATCAAAGGGCTTTCAAATTCAGGTTCAAGCGCCTGTGACAGCGAGAGACCCAGCCAAGAATTGAACTTTGCACATACAAATCTGGAATGCCTCTTCTACACTATCATATTCATTACATGTCAGTTGCATGGGATAAAAATCTCAAAATGAGGTCTTTCCTTGTAGGTGGTTCTCCTGGAGAAAGAGGTCTGAACCTGATTATGAAAGCAGATGGCAGGATCATCAATCTTGGGTCAAAGACAGCTTTTGCCACTGAACCAGGGGTGAGTGAAAATTAATCTTTAAATTTGTTGTCGTGGTATAAACAAATATTTTTCAGTCTTATTTATACTGTAATTTTGATTCAGTCCTTCAAGTTTGAAGTAATTTTAGTCATGTATAACATCTTATCCAGCATATATATTTTCATATTTTGGAGGTATCTCATTAGGATTTAAGCTCTTTTATCTTTATTTGGTATTTTCGTAGTTAGCGTTAAGTCCCTGATTTTAATTATGGGATAGTACACTGGTGTGGGCTGAAACATCTCTGCTCGGTGTACCAGCGGTCTTATTTAGGGAAATTAGAATTTTTTTAAAAATATAATATGAATTAAATGTCCTGAATTTTTTCTATGTCACAATTTATTGGTAATACAGGTTCTGGCTTTCCTGTGAATGCTGTAGAACATATTTTGTCGTGTGTTACAGGATGCATTCCGACTGATGACACCTGGTGGTGGTGGATATGGGAGCCCTGATTCTGTGATGTCTTCTGAAGGAGGTACCAATGACAAACAGCTGCCTGTTTTCATTGAACGAGGCAGTATATATGATTATCACCGGGCCCAAGAGTCTGTATAATATCATGTGATTGTATAAGAGCTCGTATTATCCATTTAGTTGTGATTGTTTATAGCAAACTTATAAAATTGTTATAGTCTGATTTTTTTTTAAACCATAAATAATGCCCACAACGTATCTAACTCATTATTTTTGCTAGCATTATCACACATTTCCATATAATTATATGACACACTTTTTGAACTACATATTGTTACTCTTTTTTTACTGTACCATAATTGGTACCGTAATTTTCACTTCTGATTTTCATTTCTGATATGCCCTTCTACCATACAGTAATTGATAAAATGAAACTTGTTTCATTCTATTAATTACTGTATGGTAGAAGGGCATAGACCGCCTCTGTGGTCTAGTGGTCAGAGTTTCTGGCTACAGATACAGAGGTCCCGGGTTCGATCCCCGGCGCTACCAGATTTTCTGAGTAGTAGGGGGTCTGGAACGGGGTCCACTCAGCCTC
>Ga0123352_10021325_pt1 | contig 10324 bp, 7 predicted proteins | sample TergutLab28metaG_FD_89700 | JGI IMG/M metagenome (GOLD analysis project Ga0123352, IMG submission 89700) | Labiotermes labralis P1 segment gut microbial communities from Petit-Saut dam, French Guiana - Lab288 P1 | ecosystem: Host-associated > Arthropoda: Insects > Digestive system > Gut ...
TACTTGGAACATCACACATAATACGGAAAGTACTGCAATGTGAAGCTTGAAGCCTGAGCTGTGGGGATCACCGCTGGTTCAAGAGAAGTACCAGGAAGAAATGCCTGTGACAGGAGACATACATATTGTATAATAATAATATGCAGGTCTGAGGGTAGACCAGATCTAAAACGCAGACCCGCGCCTGAAATGTATCCCAATACCAACATTACGTATTACATAGCCTGGCATGTCTTAATATCAGACAAAATGAAGATACAAAATGAAGATACAAGTCCGCTCTACTATTTGATACCGGTACTACAAAATTAACTAAGCAGTTAATAAAGCTTCAAAGATTAACCAATACGAGGAGGATATTCCGATGTACATTTCAAATTCCTCTGCATCGCTTCCTGACAAAATAACAATAGTAAATGAACTTGCATTTGCCACTCGCCATATTAAAATGTGGGCGTTTTCGGTTTGTAGTGATTTAGGCAAACTTCCATTTTGAATATAATGGATACATTTCCGCAAAACCACCACCATAAAAATAAATAAATAAAAAAGTCGGGATATACACCATCTTCAAGATGAGACGCCGTGAATCTAGCAGTACCTACCGACGTTTCAGAGGAACCTGCTCATTACATAATCAGGATGCACTGCTGAATACACAATCAGGATACACTGCTGATTACATAATCAGGATACACGGCTGATTACATAATCAGGATACACTGCTGAATACACAATCAGGATACACTGCTGATTACATAATCAGGATACACTGCTGATTACATAAATAGGATACACGGCTGATTACATAATCAGGATACACTGCTGAGTACATAATCAGGATAACCTGTTGAATACATAATCAGGATAAACTGCTGAATACATAATCAGGATACACTGCTGATTACACAATCAGGATACACTGCTGATTACACAATCAGGATACACTGCTGATTACATAATCAGGATACACTGCTGATTACATAATCAGGATACACGGCTGATTACATAATCAGGATACACTGCTAATTACACAATCAGGATACACTGCTGATTACATAATCAGGACACACTGCTGATTACATAATCAGGGTACACTGCTGATTACATAATCAGGATACACTGCTAATTACACAATCAGGATACACTGCTCATTACATAATCAGGACACACTGCTGATTACATAATCAGGGTACACTGCTAATTACATAATCAGGATAAACTGCTGATTACATAATCAGGATACACTGCTGAATACGTAATCAGGATACAGTGCTGATCACACAATCAGGATACACAGACAAAAGCAGCAGGTTCCTATGCAACATCGGCACATGTCTGCCAGGCTACACAAAATGACAATAATCCTGTAGATACTAACCTTCCGGGATGTGACTCCGTGTCTATTAGTAAACATTTATCTGTAGGGTGAATAGACTGCACACTATGATACTTCGAAACGCCGAGCAAGTATTCACCAGGTGACATGGCATAACATCTTGGAAGAACTGATTCTCCAGCAACACAGCTGTGAGAACCTACAATCTCCGCACTAATCTTTATGGTCGGAGAACACGCAGTCTCACAGTTCCAGGACTGCTCTGAGTTATGTCTGATGATCTAGAACTAGTTGGCAAGAGCGTCAGGAATTCATGTCGTGTTACCTAACATGTTCAACTAATATCATAAAACAACATTTACGTTAGACGGAGCATATCTAATTTGTGACAAAGTGAAATGTAAGGACCAGCTTTGATGGCGACTGCTGCTTTGAGACTGATTCGGCTGATCGCCCAAAAAGATTTTATCACATTACATTTTCTCAAATACCCTGTTCCATTCATTCCAAAACTATTCTTCCGAACGAACCCATCACTGCCAAGACAACCGACGTAAATTGCTTAGCAGCAGGCTTACATCCGTACCACAAACTGGTACCCACCTAATACACTTGCTGCAGTCAGTCTCATCTGATACTGGAATTACCGATCTTTCCGAGCACTTTCGCAAAATTTCGAAAAGCGATTATTAGCTTCGTAATGTTTGTATGTCCGTCCGTTCGTATGGAATAACTCGGCTCCCACTGGACGGACTTTCATTAAATTTTATCTTTGATTATTTTTCGAATAAATGCCATGACCACATTCCATTAAAATCTGATAAGAATAACGGGTACTGGACATGAAGACCAATATACATTTCTGAGCATAGTGTATCTCGCTCAATTCCTCTTAGAACGAGAAAATTTTCAGACAAAAGTTGTACAGAAAATCACAACACACATTTTAAGTTCAATATTTTTTTCCCGCAAATCGTGCCGTTTATGAGACAATGTAGAAAAATATTGTAGAGTCAGACAGGCCACATATAACAATATCATACGGCACATGCGCATTGCATCCTGGATAACTAAAGCCGCAGGCATACACTCGGAATATGTAATAATTATTGTTTTTCCACTGCAAAAAATGGTCTCGAGGACACAACTCAACGGTACGGTGTACATGCACATTGCCTGACTCGTTTGAACTTAATACACACCGAAATGTATTTACAAGCACATTACACAAAATAGTTACAGTTTTCTTGTATTGTGTAACAGAAGAATTGGTTACGTTCAGAAGTTCGGTTTCGCGATTCTCGTTCGCTGCACTTTAACCATCCGCATGCCAACCTTATTTTATCTCTTCACATGGCAGAAGTAATTACGTGTACCACAAGTTTTAACGTTAACTAAGAATGCACTTCGCTCCGGTAGCCTGTAAGATTCTTTTGGAGCTCAGAGTAACAGTTGCAGTTCATAGGTACACTATGAGGTTTTGTAATGAGGATGCTGGGATTTCAAACCAACTTTTAATACACTTAACAAAAAAAAGTAAAGTGATCCCGTTACAGGCCCGGTGTGGCCCACAGGGTGGGTAGAAGTATAGCTCTACTCTTCCATGACCGCGGTACTAGAAGGGGGTGAGTGGTCAGCAGCACGCCCCGGCCGCACTTTACCCCCGGAAAAGACCTGGTACCCATTTTACAGGAGGCTGGGTGGGTTCCAGGGCCGGTCTGAACGGGCGGAAAATCCCGTACCCACCGGGATTCGATCCCGGATCGTCCAGCCCGTAGTCGCTATACCGACTGAGCTACCGGGCCTACTAACTTTTAATACATTAGTTAAATAAAATTCACCACATTAAGTTCAATCGTTTAATCAGTGACTCGGGCTTCTTTATATCGCAAACTTACAAAGAAGACTCGCATAATAAAGCACGCTCTAATGAACAATATAATGTCACACAAGACCCACATTTCACAGTCTTCTTCTCTCGTCTGGCACGAAGTAAAATTACCAAAGCCAATTCACGGGAAAATCAACATGAGGATTCCGAAATTACCGGAACGCTATTTCAAATTGCTCCGGCCCATTTCAGGCAACGGAAATAATTACAAACCCTTCTCTTGAAAAGTACACGTCACTGATGTAAAAACTAGATACCAGACTACGTTGACAATAACAAAGCTGAACTACGAAGAAGAAAAATATCAGTTTTTGTGGACCTTGGACGAAAGGCAGTACCATGAAGTCTGAATCACGACTGTAATTTGCTAATCACCGTCTTGCACTACTTGGTAGGTTAACGCTAATTAGATGGATCTTAATGTTCACCGCGGAAGTTAATTAAAACCTCATAATCAATTATTACAGTCATGTAAATATACTTAACAGGTAGACTTAAATAACGCACCTAACTCCTGAAACGCGTTAATGTAATGTCCCCGCTCATGCAGTGCGGCTAAACAAAATGGCGGTGACGATGAACACGAGGTAATGGAGGGACACCGGTCGTGACGTTTGGGTTTATTCACTTGCTTTAGCACTTTTCTCACGCTTTTCCGAGATTAAGTGACAAAAATAACTAAGCAAACAGACGGTTGCAATTTGTAATTCAGGAGGGCATTAAGCGACTGTTTTTCAACCCTTGGTCCGCGGTTCGCTAATCAGTGTTTCATACACAGTATAGCCTTTTAGCACCAATGCGATGTTCCACATAACTACTACTTTCCTGCGCTAAGCCATTACTAGGTGTCACTGGACGTTGGCAATTACGACGAATTCTTAGATTTTAGCCCCACATTTATGAGTTGGTTTCTGTGAAGTCTCCACAGTCCACGCCATGAAGAATTATGAGGGGAGGGGAGCGGAGGCATAGCTCCATTCATTGTTGACCTCAGTATTAGATCGGGTGAATGATTAACTTCACACCCCGACCGCTTTACCCCAGGGAAGGAACGCAGGTACCCATTGAACAAGAGGCTTGGTGGGTCCCAGAGCTGGTCTGAACTTTTTTTGAAAAGAGAATAATTTCTTGCTTCTACCGGCATTCGAACCCCGGACCGTCCAGCCCCCTGCTTAGTCGCTATAACGACCACCCGGTTCCTATATTGTATATACATATTACGCGACATTACAAGTACATTTGCCTACTCGTATTTGTACAGAGCAACGGGACAGAGATTAGTGACTGTCGTCAGAGGGCTCACTGCTAGTGCAGTTAGAAAAGTCTGCCAGCCACTGCCTTGCGACACCCTTAGGGTCAAAAGTCAAGTCAAGTCACAAAACATTTTCTACAACATCGCGCTGCATGTAAACTGAAATAGCTGTCGAATTCCAGGTTTAGAGAATTCAAACCGCATTTTGAAAGACAAATATTCTCCGATAGGCCAACTCCAAACTAAAATGTTCTTAACAACCATAATTACAGTCAGACAGTAGGTTACCAAACGTAACGAAACCTGCTGAAGAACGACCAACTGGAAGTGACATAATACAAGGGGAAGACAAAACGAAAATGTGTCCGAAATACAGTCTTTGAGGATCGAAGGTGAATGGTACTGGCTCAGAATCGAAGCAACGACCGGGTTTGGTATTAGAGGCCAGTTAAAATGTGATGGCACACGCGCAGAAATCAGATTTCGTCTTCCGGCGAAACGGACGAGTCCATTTAAATCGTCTGAGGCGTCAGTTCAGTCGACTACTGGCAGCCGAGGTGCGTGCATCAGCGGTAGTAACGGTGGATACACCATGTTCCGAGGTAGTGTGAAGGATACTGGCTATCCACTCCATTCGCCAGTCACCCCTTCACTTCCCCTCCTGTGCGTCACCGTGTGCCATCACATTTCAACTGGAGTCTAGCAGTGTTTACCATTTAGGCTGTGCCAGTAGAGCGCTGCTGCACCAACCGTGTTGCAAGGACACAGATAGCACCAACAGCATTTAAGAACTACTTTTAGGAAGTAACTAAAATAGAAGTTGTCCTACCCAGTTTAAAAGAAAGGGAGATTCGTCTGTTAAACACAAATCTCACCCATGAACCCCTAACATTACAGAAAATGTGGTTCCGGAGCATCACTTGTGCTAGGTTTTATTTCAAGTGTAACAACATGGAATAATAATGACCTTTTAAGTCGTACCTCCTACAAACCCATGGAATGTGTTCGCCACTATAACTGCTAGTGACGAGTTGTGCGTAGGCCGAAACTTGATCGGCCGCGATCTTCGTTCTGTGTTTTGCATACAGAAATCGTGTGAAGGGAGTCCGTAGGAACGAACAAATCCGTACTGGGTTACCACGGAGCATTCAGACTTAATCACTTTTCTGCGATAATGATGTATCGGTAGGAATTCCATCAACGCATGCTTTCGTCACAATGTTTAACAAAAAACGGTTGGTGCAGTCCGTGGGCGCAGATATCCATACTGCGATACCTTATCACATTCAGCGCCAATCACGTTTTTTGCGAAAATTAAGGGTCGGTTCAAATTTCATCAACGGACACTTTCGTCAGTGTCCGTTAACTCTTTAAAGTCTGGTAAGTACTACGTCTCACCCACAGTGGCTGTGCTACAAATCGGAAGGTCGCTATTTCGATTCCAGCTGGTGTCATTGGAATGTTTCATTGACATAAAATCCATCCGATCGCAATATGACCCGCGGGTCGACTCAACCACTAACAGCAATGAGTACCAGAAGCATTTCCTGGGGGTAAAGGCGGCCGGTGCGTAAGGCTGACAACCTACCACCATCCTGTTCCGTTGTCACGAAATCTGGGAACCTTAACTTCCTGGAACCATCTGGGCCACTCCAGGCCTGTAACGGGACTGCTTTACCTTTTACTACGTCTCACCAGGTTTGACGTTTAAAAAATTCTACAATATGCCCACAGAGAATATTTATGTAATTATTTTGTAAGGATCTCAGGACGACAAATTACTTCGCTAAACAGAACGAACTCATCTTTTTAGGCACATCTGTAATAGTGCGAGAAGTGACTATCAGTTTCGTCATGTCTGTCCGTCCGCATGAAACAACCTGTCTTCCATTGGACGGATTTTCCTGAAATTTCATATTTAAGGACTTTTCGAAAAGATGTCGAGAAACGCAAGGTTCATTAAAATCTGGCAGAAATAACGGGTACTTTACATGAAGACCTATGTACATTTATGATGATAACTCGCTCATTTCCTCCGACAATGAGAAATGCTTCAAACAACACTGAAGAGGAAATCAAAACACAGATTTTCTGTTATGTAACTTTATTCCGAAATTCGTGCCATTTATGAAATAACGTGGAAAAATATGGCACAGACGGACAAGCAAAAGGTGACAATACAACATGGAGCATGCTCTTCGTATGCTGGGTAACTAAGGCTCCAGATGCACAGAATACATAATATTTACTGCTTTACCACGACAACAAGGGTTAGGCGAAAGCGCCTCAATGTGACTATATACGTACACTGACGGTCTTGTAACCGAGATGGTGTTCACTGCATGGTCGGAGCTGATTCTATAAATATGGCTCAGCTTCGTTTAGTCTTTAAGGTGGTTCGTTTCCAGAGCAGTCCACGTGAGACTTGTAGTTGGCAATGTGGCAGTGGCACGTGGTTTTCTCCCGGTTTCAATCTACCAATGCTCCACCCTCATCTTCATCTACACGTTGCTCTTACAGGAAGAACAAACGGCGCAGCCTGGCGACATTCAAAAAGCAAAGTTCTTGTGGAAATCGCAGAGCACTTCCACTTTTCTAGACCTTAAAAATTCAAGGAACGGCGTGCTGCAATCTGCAAGAGCACATTTCCGACCATCCCGTTCAGTAGGTAACCAAAATTTTACAGCAGTAATACCGGTTAAATTTGTACATTAAAAACAGGTTCGTGGAATCAAAAATGCGAGTGAAAATTCAAAAGCGATCCAGACGCTCTACCTCAACACTTGCACACCGCTTTACCTTCTCAGACAGTAAAGAAATTCCCCACACATTAGGAAAGCTTAGCTTAAGGTCATTACTGCGATCGAAAGGGACGGCCAGATTCCCAATCACGAGCCAGACAAAATCAGTCCACATTATTTTTATGTCTTTAAGATTCACTTTAACATTACCCTCCCATCTACTCCCACGTCTTGCAGGGAGTCTCTTTCCTTGAACTTTTCCCACCAAAACCTTCTATGCACTTCTCTTCCCTTACACGTTAACAAAGGTAAATCAGTCCCATTACAGACCCGATGTGCCCTGAGGGTTCCAGGAAGTCAAGGTTCCCAGATTACATGACAACGGCACAGGATGGTGGTAAGGTTGTCAGCCCTACGCACCGGCAGCCTTTACCCCCCGGGAAATGCTCCTGGTACTCATTTCTGTTAGAGGCTGAGTAGACCCCAGGGCCATGGTGCGATCGGAAGCATTATGTCAATGAAAAATTCCAATGACACCATCTGGAATCGAACCAGCGACCTTCCGATTTGTAGCACAGCACTTTAACCACTGTGCTGCCGCGATCCCCCTTACACGTAACTAAGGCCCCACCAAACTTATCCTTCTTGGTCACAGGCCTACATAACGTCAAATACATCCAGCAACTCTCGTAATATCTTCTTCACGTAGTTTCTACAAGGTCTGCGGCCGGAAAGATGAAAGTGATACGAGACAGACAACGGAAAGAAAAGTTACATTTTCAGATATACAGTGGGTTCTTTACCGAAGTAAAGCTGTCGGGTCGTGAAGCTAACCACTCGCCCCCATCTAGTGCACAGGTGAAGAATGAATGCAGCTGTGCCTTCAAGGTGTGTTCGGGACAACTTTATCATTATCTGATGTGTTTCTGACGTTTCTCGTGAAAAATCAGCGTCCGGACATAGCCCCCCTAAAACGGCAATCAATCTTCATCAGATTAACGATTTTTAACAGTGCCAGTGGTACGCCGCCACCCATTATAACATCCCAACCACAGCAAGCCACGTGTTCTCAGTGCTTGTGTGTTAGCTAAGGGCTTCAGTATAGCAGTTGACTTACGAATTACAAGTAGCCTAATTAAGAGAAGCAAAACTACAGGTAGTCTAATGATCACAGCGCTACGCAAGATACCTGCGGCTTGCGTGTTCAAACCTCGGTGAATGCCCCTTAAAGTGCTTTCGTGGACACACCCAATACCATCGGTTACTTGCCTTAAATCGAATTTAATTATAGTGTTAAAGCGACATTAATTGACGTATCGAGAACCGTAGGTTTGAAAGTCGGAAGTCTCAATTCATAAAACATGTTAGGTGCTTGTATTAACGTCATCGTATGCATTGTTTAATTATGTGCGTTTGAATGTAAACAGCAGTGTGCAGGGAAAAAAAATCTCATGACGACTCGGTGTAAGATTTAGTTCTGAATGCAGGCTGGATGTGCTATCGCAACGAGCCGTTTTCAAAATGAAGAAAACGAGAACAAAATATTTCTTATCATATTTCATTTGGCCGATGGAACAACTGTCACACACACACACACACATAAAGCAGTCCCGTTACAGGCCTGGACTGGCCCACAGGATTCCAGGAAGTTAAGATTCCCAGATTACATGACAACGGCACAGGATGGTGGTAAGGTTGTCAGCCCTACGCACCGACAGCCTTTACCCGCCCCCACCCCCCGGGAAATGCTCCTGGTACTCGTTTCTGTTAGAGGCTGAGTCGACGCCAAGGCCATAGTGTGATCGGAAGGATTATGTTAAAGAAAAATTCCTATGACATCATCTGGAATCGAACCAGCGACCTTCGGATTTGTAGCACAGCACCTTAACCATTGTGCCACACATGTACACGTCTATAATTTACATGGTTCAATAACATTGTCAACTCGTACAATAAGCAGCTGTTGTATGAAACTGGAGAATAACTCAGAATTTCTGAGAAAAAAAAACTCTACAAGAACGTACGAAGAGTATTATACCAACAAACGACCAAAATACATTTGATGTTTGTGTGACCGTGCATCACTGACGCAATAATATAAACAGCCAACTAGATGCAACAATAATAGTTTTATTAATAATTTCAATCAGCTTAACATGTTTCGGGCGATAATTTCGCCCATCCTCAGGAGCACTAGACTGTGTTTACAGATTGTGGTATAAAGCACCGACGAAGCCGCCTGCTGGTGACCAGCAGGGAGCATCGTCGGTGCTTTATACCACAATCTGTAAACACAGTCTAGTGCTCCTGAGGATGGGCGAAATTATCGCCCGAAACATGTTAAGCTGATTGAAATTATTAATAAAATTATTACCGTTGCATCTATTTGGCTGTTTATATTATTGGATCAAAATACAGTTGATTACAATTGGCCAGACCAAGAAACATGTAAAATATCCGCGCAACTAAATTAATATTTACAAACGTGATGCAACAAATCTTACAAAGGAAGCAATGCAAAAAAATTTCAAAATGAAAATGTAAAAAAAAATGCATACTAAGGCTGCGCAGTATGGAATCCGAAACGGGTTTTATACTGCGAGTTTAATTTTTCACAGCAATGTGGATGAGGTGTCAGTTCTTCTGGTATGACAGCCGCGTCACAAAATATATGGTACACGACATTTCGAGACAGCGTATTGGTCTCATCTTCAGAGGAGGGTTATGGGAACTGCAGACATTAACATCCGGTGGATGTAGACTGCATTCATTTGGCTCGTAACGGTCCAGCGGCGGTCTTTTGTCAACCCTGTAACGTACCGTCAGTTTTTATGCACGTTGGAAATTTGAATGCCTACGCGACTATCACATTCTCCAGCAGCGTTCTGCTCCATGAAGTTAGTTCCAGTGTTCCCTATACGTGGGTACTTGGGTATCGCCAAGCTTTTGGCAAAATTTGATGCAATACCGCTGTTCGGGTCGTTCCGTCATTTTGCAATAACTGACAATCCGACGAGCGTTCACAACACTTACACAGTCATCGACCGACTGCCGGCTACTGACGCTTTCTATAGGCGGGAAAAAATTCACGCATGCGCATA
>Ga0123352_10021326_pt1 | contig 10324 bp, 8 predicted proteins | sample TergutLab28metaG_FD_89700 | JGI IMG/M metagenome (GOLD analysis project Ga0123352, IMG submission 89700) | Labiotermes labralis P1 segment gut microbial communities from Petit-Saut dam, French Guiana - Lab288 P1 | ecosystem: Host-associated > Arthropoda: Insects > Digestive system > Gut ...
AAACAGCGACTTGTGCCACTTACAGCATAAACTGACTGGTTTTTATAACCGAGATGAAAAGTGTTTACAGCGCGGTACGGACTGGGTCTTTAAATAAAGCGGTCTGCGCTTCGTCTTTAAAGGTTTAAAAATATGTGATATCTGTAGCAGGTACTCATTTGTACCTATTCACATTCTGTATAAGACTATGCATATGATTGTTGATGTATTAATTATTCTCTCGACTCGTAAAGAGCCACCGACGTTTCGGACGAGCGAAGTGTCTTCACCTTATGTAGACGATGCAGTACTCTTCTTGGACTGCTTGACTCCGAAGGTAAAGGCACTTTGTTCCTCCGAAACGTCGGTAACTATTTAGCAGTCGACGTGGAGAAACGTCGCAGAAGGCTAGAATCGTCAACAGCATCGCTGTGAAAACCTGAAACTGATGGTACAGACATAAGTGTAGTGGTCAAAGGACAGGCGCTGCCCCTTCGTTCAGGGTTCAGGCTTGGCAACCGGCTATCATGGCTGAAGGGTTTCTTGATTTTCCTCGGCCCCTCCACGCACGTAATGTGCTCCTTCCACACAACGTCCAATTCACTGCTCACTAACCGTGTCGTATTCACATGCAATGCAGCACACACAGAATGTAAATAAATACAATACAAAGAACAACACACTTGGGTCCCTTCAGTCACTCTTCAATCAATATGTAAGACTTCCGAACAGAAGACAGTGCATTTTGCTGTACGTATCAACATGTAGCCACAAACAGCACACGAAGACGTACAGGAACGGAGGGTCACCGGAACACTATGTACTGAATTGCGACCACCACAAATCAGCTGGACGTCAATTCCAGGAAATCAAATTTCAAAAGGAAGCAGAAGCTCGGATGGTCGCTGACACACCTTGCCAATGGCTCCATGAACCAGAGCCTTGTAATATGGGGTACCGTACAAATCTGAACTACAAACATGCAGCATGACACAACGTTCCTGCTTCACCGAAGCACGATGTAGCCAATTACACGCGGTTAATCTTTTCAAATGTCATTTGAACAGATTCCCAATTTTAAAAAGCTATGATTACTTGTAACAATGTTCATACACTGAGCTACAAAATAAGAATAAATTCACAACATAATCAACATTGTGTTCACAAATAACTTGCAACTGAGAAAAGCGACGATACATGTGACAGGATACGGGCGGTCCTCGGTCTTCCGCCCAACATTCGTACTCATTTTTACTCGTTTGTGTCAGCATTCATTCGTCATAAACAGGGGGTGAATTCCCCGACGTAAGCCACGAAGGCATGAGGGGGGAACGGAGATAAAGCTCCACTCTCTCGTTAACATCAGCACTGGATTGAGTGAGTGATCAGTTCCGGGCCACAGCCACTTTACTCCCAGTGCCCACTGAATACAGGGCAGTGTGGGCGCTGTGATAAAGAGAAAAATCTCTTGCCTCTTTCAGGAACCGAACCCCGATTCGTCGTACATCCAACCAGTAGCTAGTAACTACACCGACTAAGATGTCTCGGCTCCTAAAATGGAGGCATATACCATAAAAGAGGCCAAGAAATTCATTCTTCAGTACAAATTTGTACGGAATACTGAAGATTGAAGAAAAAACATTCTATCAAACTATGAGGACAGTAATATTATATGGATAAATTACAACATATCAATTGATAACAAAAAGTGTTTACTTTCAGTTCACCTCACTTCGGGGTTTAATTGAAAACATTCATATTTGTATTTCATGGAAAGGGTAATTAATTAGTTATTTGTTTGGTTGTATGCTGAAATTTTAATAATTCTCTATTTAAAAATGTATTATTTGAATGGCTCATGAACCACACCTGCCTACCTGCCTGGGGAACTGCACAAATTAAAACAATACGCCCGGCCACAGGCACTACGATATTATCTGAAATAACAGCACTGCATATCGAAAACAAAACCTTGTTTTTTTGTATTTGGTTAGTAGAGTAATGTTGTGGGGCTGCTTCACTAAATTTTCTGTAAAACTTTCAGTTCTGACATCTACCTGTTTTTCTACGGTCTAACTCCATGTACAGTACAAAGCCGAAGAAGACAAGAGTAACGCAAACACAATTTTTGCTGACAGCTCATAGGAACAGGTCACTGTGGACACAACATGACGGAACACGAACAGTGGAGTTCGGAGACATATATTATGAAATGAATTGTAGTGGCTCAGGATCGCTTTTAATACGGGATGACGTAATGACACACAGCGACATTCAGCAAGGTACATCCACCATTCAGCACAGCACAATACAGTAGCAAACAACAACACAACAATGACACAACACTTGCCATTATGATATTATTCAATCACTCTGTCATTATTCTATTTACAATAAAAAAAACCCGTTTCGACTATCCGGTAGTCATTAGCATGTTTACATCTATTGCGCTGTTATATACATAGGACCAGGGGTGTACAACTCCCGCGCGGCATATCGCCAGGGCAACAAAAAGTTCTGCACCTTTGCGCGTCATATTTCTGGGCCCTCAGAGTGATACTTCCTTCAAGTTACCTTTCTGGCGCCCAGAATTTTGAGGTGTTTTCGAGATTTCTGAACAATTTCCATACCCCTGCATACCTTACGTCCTTTTTCCCTAATTTCTCGCGACAGACAGTAAACCTCAGGACGCAAAAATTTGACACATAAAAGCAACACAAACGGTTATTCAGAAGTTTGTTTTCTAAACATTCCTGACACACGCACGTGACGTTTCAATAGTATACACTTTCAAGAATACAAAACCAGTACAAACGTTTTAGAGTTTCTTTAGCAGGGGATTTCTGAACAGTTGCCAAGTGCCTATCAGGGAACGGCCCTTACCGCAGGGTCACATCTGCCTCCAACAATCTTGCATGCCGGCCCCTAAGTCTGTCGGGTATTTATTTGATAGCTTGCTGGCCAACCTTCATTCACGGAAATCGACAGCAACTCACTGTACAACAAATTACATCTGTCGCAAAACGGCCTCGACGCCTCATTCGATAACAAATGCATGTTCTCTCACATCCTGTTCCATAAGGGCCAGTACGAAAAGAAAGGTAATGTGGCAGTGCGCTGCTGTCCAGTTCTCCCCCACGTCAGAAAAGTGTTTCTTTCAATTTCCTGTTTTAAATCCCACTAAATGCACACAATACGCTAAACACATATATTTATCACCAATCACCTCCTACACGTTTCGCTGTTTGTTCCACCATCTTCAGGGCGACCATTGCGATACTTGCTCACGAACTGTATGCTTTTTGCAACGTTGCCCTAAAGTGCACAATATACCCTGTTTTTAATTTACAGTGCTTGTTGCAGTGTTTAAAGCAATATGCAGTTCGGTCTCCTGTGTGTTAAGAATGTAAAACGCTAAAATCCTTACTGCAGCACATTAATGTCTGTTGGTTCCTGCTATTTATTGTGTATGTCAGCAAAATATGTGTCCAATGTATCCGGCTGTGTTAGGGTGCGCCGTGGTGTGCAGATCTTGAGAGGACCCTGTGTTGTGCTGTAATCAGTATAAATCCTGCTGTTGTGTTGCTTATGTTTGATAATTGACTGCAAGAATGTACGGAGTTGAAAGCTTAAAAATAAAGGAGTTTCCTTCTCTTACAGTTCCCAGGCTCTGCCCGCTCTTACTTCTGAAAACAGTTGCATTAAGAGTGCATAGATTCAGTATTTGATTGTTTGGGTTCTCAAAGAACGCGGACGTCTGAGGAAAGGCTGAAGTAACGAATCGCGTTGAAAGGCACATATTTTTCGTTGTCATCGGGCATGTTTTGAATGATGACCTACTGTAAGGTCAAGGAGAAGAAGGGAGGCATTGTGAAATGACGATAAGATGGACAAATGCATGAGAAGGGAAATGAATAAAGAGAAAGGGTGGAGACAAAGGTGAGATTTCCTCTTGAAATACCAACGAACATTATGGTAGTTACATCGTAAGAACCTCGTCAGAGATTAAATAAAATGCAACTAAGGTCCTCAACGAAAGCACTTCCATAAGCCAATACAGACTCATTACAACGAATCAGAAAATAATTTACAGAAATACTTTCTGTGTTTCATCAATATTTAATTAAGTCCCGTAAATAAGTCATACGCCTTCAACAGAACCCGAAGATTCCTCGCCGTCAAGACAAAAGCTCGTCACCTAGTCCCTACACTCAGCCCTATGAAACACAGCCCAATTTCCATTAACCCTAAACTCTTACGATTCGTCTTAATGTTATCACACCGTCTATGCTGATACATTTCTGAACAGATCCCTCTCTTTGAGACTGCATACTGCATACTACACACTAAAATTTATATGCATGTCTCCGTTCTACAATCCCCAATCACCTGCCTGTCCTAATGTTCAACACCCTACATCTCTGAGCAGAAATATGAAACTCTTCATCAGTCTAAGCGGTTTTCTGTGGCCTCCTGTTGCTTCCTGTTCGATCTAAATATTCTGTTTACTATCCCGTTGCCAAACAACTTCAATACGTTTTTAAATATTTAATTCAGTGCAATTTGAATCAATTTTGTTTTATAACGCCAACAAAGGCACCACATCAAAAAGACGTAAAAAGTCAGGATAGGTTATGAAACTTTATCAATAATATTTGCAGTTGCTTTTGGCATTGGCACCCTGTACTCCCTAATGACGGTACAATTTTACCGAAACATGTCGCGACTATTTATACGTAGGGTAAAGTTGGGTAAGGTAGGCACTTAGATTTTTGTTTCGTTTAACCAGCAGGCTGTTGTAATTTAAGAAACGTTGTACATATTACATTATTCTTTCTTTATTTTGGAACACATTCAAGTAGGTTCTAAACCTCAAAAATATTTTGCCAATTTCACAGAGCCACTGCAACGAAGAAGTGTAGAGTGCGTACTGTCGTACATCCAGGCGGGTAAGAGCAGGCGCTGGGTTGGGCAAGACCACAGACATATTTACCAGTTCCTTCACAACTCGTACAGGCCTCGTGTCTCCTCTCCAGCTCTGACCCACTTGATCCAGTCCTCGGCTATACGCTCTTCACACAAATCGCCACAGTCGGGACAGCTGGCTGTGTTTTGAGACGCGAGTTCCTTCTTCGGTAACAAAGACGCCTTCCAGGGTGCCGATGGTTTTAAAATATCTTCTTCTCTTTGCACTTTGAGTATATTATCCGGTGCCTGTTCTCATTCTTTTCGTCGTCACGCTATATACGTATTCTTTCCCTCCACCTACTCTTGTGCGGTGAAATGACAATATTTCAGATTTTCTCGCAGCGTTTCTTCGTTGTACTGTTTTATCAGCTTCTGGTTACGTACGAATTTGGAGTACACTAACTATGCCCCTCTGTCGTTCAGGGGTAGGCTTGTCCGGAACAGGAAGAGAGCTGCAGTAGTAGCATTGGATGCAGCAGACGATGGTGGAACTGGCCCGAGCACCCTCAATATGTCCTTCCTGTGTTGTCGGATTTGCAGGTTCTTCAGGTATCTCCAATACATTTTCTTCGCAGCTACCTCTCAATGTCTTAAAACATTTCTGGCACTGCATTCTATTAAATCCAGTGATTCTGCCCACGCTGCACAGTTCTGCAGCGCAGACAGCCAGCCCGTGTCTATTGCAAAAGTCTCTCACCCGGTCTTTCCCAGCAAGTATCTAGTCCTTATTGGATCTCTGGCTGAGGCCACTTACATCAGCATATTAAAAATCCATTTGAGTAAACTCTTTACTTATCAGTCCATAAGATCCTGCGTCCTTATCCTGGCACTTTTGCGCAATTTCTTGCGCCATTTCGACAGCAAAGAGTTTCCTGCATCTTCCAAGTGCAGTGTTAACTGTAACCTGCATAGTGGACCGCGTTTCGAAGGACGCTGTAAACACTAAATATCGGTACGTCCTGAACTGCAAAATATCGTCAGCCACATTTAGCACAGACCTCTATGTGGCTCAACTGAACTGTAACAGTACCAATTCCCACACAGTACATTTACAGTCGACTGTTAAAGTTGTGGAAGGAATGCAGCTGCAGCCAAACGTCATACATGTATAATGACTCATTTAACGTGACCTCAAAATCTTACGAATAAAACTGGATATTTGCAAGTACTTGGGCCTGTCGTCCACTGTCACCACTGGTTTTAGTCTCCTCTTCGCTTCTTCCATTTTTTTCTGCCGTAAATACTGGCTGTCGCTGTATTCCTTTTACATTTTCCCATTTCCTTGCCCTGCACATTTCACAAAATGTGGTTCCTAAAAACTACAAGGAAACAGAAGAGAAGTGCAGAACAGTTTAAGTGGGCAATCAAAAGTACGTGCGTCCTCTTGGCCTCCTCCTCCTCCTCCTGGAGTCCTCCTACCGTCCACACACTTAACCCACAACAACAGGCATAACGTGAGCTGTCTTTCAATTTATTACAAATTGGTATTAAGTACAACGCCCCCCCCCCCCGAAGATATCCCTACGTTGACGTAGTGGTGGAGCTTGCGTGGTCAAATGATCCTGAGAGCTATCAAGGCGGTAGTGTAGAAACTGGTAGGGCCTCCCATGCCGGACAGGTCAAGGGTGATGACACAGACGAAGAGGGATACCCTGGTCATCCAGGTTGGGGGGTTGGAGTGAGGCTGTAACCCAACCTCGTAAAAAATATGTTTGTTTATAAAATTATAAAATTGGAAACCGGATGAAAACAACGAAGATGACTCAGCATGTAAAGCCACAGAATATCTAAAGAAGTGGGTGTCGGGAACTGCAGATGGGAGTCGCAGGACCGAGGACAGTGGAGGACAATTCTGGGAGAGGCTAAGAGACTAAGGTCCACCAAGGCCTGTAATGCAAGACGATGATTAATTACACAATATCGACTGTACCACTTATGGTGTTTATTAGAAATGCCATAGTTTTCAACACAAGAACTTATTTTTAACTGTAAAATTCAGAAGAATTTGCAGTGCCACTGTAGGTAACAACCACAGGTTACGGCCGCCCGCGCGACGCTGACAATTACTTTGTTTCCCGCTCAGTGCTGCATAATCTTCGACGACGGCGAAGGTACTCGTACCCGACCTTACCCTATTTGATGTGGTGCATCTGTTGGTGTAATAAAAAACTGACCCTCAATAAGCGTTCTTCGTTTAATGTGTGGAGCCTCGAGACAAAACACGTGACAAACTCACAATTTGCTTCACTGTAGGTAGTAGAATGGGAATAGAAAGTTCTGAACTCAATAGCAGCAAACGGTAACAGAACTGAAACATGCGTTTAGCTTCTCCTTCTTCTTCAATAAAATCCTGAACCATTACGTGATATTGTGTGCATTTAACAACATTCGACCCAAAGCATGCACAGTTTTATTGCGGTCACAACACACCAGCTCCTGTATGTTTCCGGCCTCAACGGTCCATCATCAGGAAGCACACAATTGCACAAAACACTTATAGTCAATCCACAGAATCACTAAACAATATTTTGAACACATAATAATAGTAGTAATAATAGTTACAGGCCTCAGAACGAGCCAGAGTAACATCTCGGCTCCAGAGCAAACATGGTTCTGCGTGACTGCGACACACGACTGCAACTTACACAATCTAGCGGCAAGCGCAGTGCATCTGGCTCATTAAAGATACAAGCCAACTTACTGGGTACATCTGGTGTGTAGATCATGCTGAAGAGTACGCGGATGTGGACGGAAAGCGACGGAGATGGAACTTCGTCAGAGCTACTGTGTTCATCGTTAGTGGAACATAGCAATGGACAAAAAAAAATCTTTCGTTTCTACTATTATCCTAGTGCTACTACAACAACAAAAACTACTACTACTTCTACTATACTAGTACCACCACCACCACTACTGTTCTCACCGCGGACGCTCGGGTTGTTCAATTGCGGGCAAATCCGTGTGGGATTTGTGGTGGACAAACTGGCACGACGACAAGCTCTCCAGCGAGTATTTCGGTTTTTTTGTCAGTATCATTCCACCAGTGTTCCATAATCGTATTTCGTTAACTTCGCTTACCCATCTAACACTGGCGGCATATAAACTTACCACGTGACAGCGACTCGAAAGAATATATTTACTACTACTACTACCACAACTACTACTGCTTCTACTATAATTCAATTGAATTCCTTTACAGCAGAACTAAAACCTGAACAAAGCTGTTGACGTAGTGAAGCTCAGCACTTGCATTCGGAAGGTACAACAGCACAAAAGTCTGTTGTGGTTTTTCGCAGTTTCTCTGCTGCCCTCTAGACCCTCTCGAAATCAACATCCCCCATCATCCTGTCACCGAACGGTGTGTACGAAGCAATGTCAGCTACTGACAGTTACAGATACAGTCCCACAGAAGGCACGCTCTATGCACACAACAATACACACCAAATCAACAATAAATTAACACGTTAATATATATGCACTAAATACATGAACCATACTCCAAAACAACGAAATTTTCTGTAAGACAGACTGTGTTAAAAAGTTGAACAATCTACATACGCAGTTTTCAGAAATACGACACTTTGCGCACTGCTTGTACCAATGGCAGAACGTTCTCCGGTCTGCTGTGTACACACACTAACACCAACAGCGCTAATTATGGTCAGCAATACCTTCGGTCCTTTAAATCATTAATACCCAATAAAGCACCAAATTACACTGTCTAACACTCAAATCTGCGCAGGATGTAGATCTGATAAAAGGAATAATTAGTAAATTTTCATTATACGTTTGTACTTTAAACAAGTTTATTCCAGAGGGCGACAGCACTGTGCAGCTTTAACTGAATTCAAGGAGTACAAAGAGCCGTCAGAGAGTTACAGACATTGACACTTGCCGTGTAACGCGCGGCCTAAGAACTAAAGACACAACAACAGAAACTGATAACAAGTTCACACAATGACAGAAACTGCACCAAACACAACTTGCACTTTGTCTCCCCATGCGGATGTTTCTGCTACTTTGGTTCAACTTCATCCTGACTGTTGGAACTCAAGAGTGAAGGGGGGAATGGGGGGCGTCACTCACAAACACATGTTGCAGTTTGAGGGTTGTTTGGCCGTGCATCTTCATCATGAAATAAAGTGAAATGCCAACTTGATGCAGAAATGCAATTTATTGAAGTTTCATTAGCTCGACATGTTTCGAGCATATGGTTTTCTGCACCCAGTTTGTAGTAGTCGCATGGCACCATCCGCACCATACATACGACCTACGCAGCGGCTCTCACGACCACCACCCATCCAAAAACTCGGTGCAGAAAACCATATGTTGCAACTTCACATCTAGTGCTCCTGAAGATGGGCGTGCGTACCTGAAACATGTCGAGCTAAGGAAACTTCAACAAATTACATTGTTGCATCAAGTTGGCATTTCACTTTATTCCACACTTTGCAGTGACATCACACAACATGTCTCAACTTCAACTAAAAACCATCATCAGGCATTCTGAAAATAACCATAGAAGGATCACTGGCATAAAACAATAAAACTTCAAGTGATGGAAATCTCAACCTTAAAGTACTGTGTTGTAAAGATGGGGGAAAAAAATAACATTCCATTGAAAGTTGTGTTGCATGTAGGCGATCTGTATATGTAGCCTTACAGTTCCTGATGATGGCTTTTAGTTAAAACCGAAACATATGTACATAATATATACATTGCACATCATTACATCTCACAAGGACGTCACACACACGTACAGACGCACTTCACACCCCTCCTTCAGCTGCACAATAAACCTTACTGGGGTAATACAAGCAAAGGGGATTGGATGGCAACGTATTTAGCACGCACTGGGTAAATGACCAATACATGCAAGTCACAGTACCTGAAGGGAGAAGATCATTTCAAAGTACTGACAGCCGTTCAGACGATAACATGGCAAGCTAACCTACAGATACAAGGTGGGTGTGGAATCAACGTGGCTCCGGTCAGGGACCGGATGGGGGCGACGACGAACACGACGACGAAAATTCGAGTCCCGCTAAGTTGGGGAAATTTATTGGCAAGATGAGCGACAATCAGCTTGTAAAGAACAACTCTGCCCATGGAGTGACGAGACAAGTGACACAGTTAAGCGATGAACTGGCAGGAATGTTGAAGGAAGAGTTTGCCTACTGCAGGTACTAATGTAGCACTTCAGTCAGGTGGTAGAGCATGCAAACAGCTTGGCCCACCTCCGGGCCCAGGTTCGAATCCAGGATCACGCATATATATGTATGTATGTATGTATGTATATATATATATATATATATATATATATATGAAAAAGGACTGCGACAAAGCTTAGCGTCTTATGAGAAGGGAGGCCGAAAAG
>Ga0123352_10021328_pt1 | contig 10324 bp, 2 predicted proteins | sample TergutLab28metaG_FD_89700 | JGI IMG/M metagenome (GOLD analysis project Ga0123352, IMG submission 89700) | Labiotermes labralis P1 segment gut microbial communities from Petit-Saut dam, French Guiana - Lab288 P1 | ecosystem: Host-associated > Arthropoda: Insects > Digestive system > Gut ...
GCACTGGACGGATTTTCACGAAATTTGATATTGAGTATTTTTCGAAAAATTGTCTAGAAAATTAAAATTTTATTAGAATTGGAAAAAAATAACGAGTATTTTATATACAGACAAATATATATATATATATATATATATATATATATTTGATCATATCTCGCTGAGTTATTCTCAGAATGAGAAATGTTTCAGACAAACGTTGTAGAGGAAATCAAAACACACATTTTGTGTTTGGTAACTTTTTTTTTCGAAAATCGTGCCATTTATGTGACAATGTGGATAAATATTGTAGAGCGGGGCAGGCCACAGATGGCAGTATGGCGCATGCGCTTTGCATGGTGGTTGAGTAAGGCTACACACACACACACACACACAATATTTAATACTCATTGCTTGTCCACTGCAACAATGGTTGCACGAACGCGCTCAGTATGACGTTTATATGTATAGTGCCTGTCTTGTTGACAGTGGTTTAATGCAAATTCGGTCACTTTTTTGGAACTTTTTTCATATTCGGGACATATACCACGCATTGTTTCTCATCTGTTTCCTTCTTTTGGTTAAATAAAAACTAAACACAATTAAACTATCTGAATTTTCGAAATGTAAGAAATTTAACACGTCCATACTGGTTTTCTAGTTGAATCATACATTGTTCGACAGTTTGATGGTGGTTAGTTTTTTTTTTTTTTGTTGGCATGAAGAAGGAAACATAGTTTTCGAAACGGTGTGTGGTGACAATGGGAAAAGTTCTGGTAAATAAAGTGGAAGTGTGACAGTTATTCCCTTGTCTCCTTGTACAGTGCACGATTATCGGCAGATTTTTCAACACCGCGGTTGCAGGAACGCGGCTTTATACCCAGAGTCAGCCAGAAAATAAATTCGCATATGTGTAGGTATAAATCTTTAACTAAAGAACCACCACTAATTGTGATCATATCAGGAGAATTCGTTACCGAGTAACTGTCAGCTGTTTCCAGATTTGAAGCAAAATCCGGGCGGCCGCAGATTTGACCTTTTAAAGAGCAGTGGTCACCGTACGTACCATCGTTGTAACATTCAAAATTTGTACATTCTTTCCACACCGTATATTTATGTGCTTGTATGAATCTGAGAAGCAACTGCGATTATTCCCTTACACAGCGTTGACTAATGGCTTTTATAATCAAGACGGAGGGTGTTTACTGCGCGGTACGGATTGGGTCTTCAAATAAAACAATTACATTTCGTCCTTAAAGGTATAAAGATCGAATAAATAACCTATTTCTTACGTTGGCTGATAACACTTGGCAAGAACTTCTGTTAAAGTAATGGAAAATCTGGTACCACGATAGGATAAATGCCTCAGTTTTGGTGGAGACTTGGTGGGAAAGTAGGGAGACAGCAGTGTAATTAAAAGTGAACTGTCCTTGTTACAGTTCAGTGTAAGGAACCTGACCACTGACCTTCGTGCGTTAGCATTATTTGTAGGCCTGTGTCTGTGTATGATTATTTAACGACACTGCGAGCAGACTGCGCCCTGTACAGCTGGCGTCGAATGGTAGGAAAACTGACTGTCTTATATTGTCAAATAACGATATGGCGGTCGCGCGACGTCTATTTCTAGGTGTTGTTATGATCCCGGTAAATTATAAACCATTAGTGGAAGACGTGATTCGCATTTAAAATTATATTATAAATAAATTCCGTAATGCAATAATTACGTTTGTTACGGTCCACTAATGTTGAATTTCACAAAATCCTTTACATAAAGTGCACCAATTTGTTACAGATTTTATTCAGCTGGCTACTTTGAACACATTCCTTTGTGACAAGCTAAAGATACTCCAGCTCCGCAAGAAATTCCCCCCATTTTATGGACCCCGAAAGTTCATTAACGTGTCCACAAAAGCCTGCCACATGTCCCTGTTCTGAGCCAAATTAATCCATTCCACGCCCTCCTATCGTACGTATTGCAGATACATTTTAATATTATCCCATCTGCGCCCGTGTCTTATAAGTCGTGTCTTTCCTGTGTTGATTGTAATTACATTATTTTTTCCTCCTGAGTGTGTCATTACGATAATCATCTGTAACATTAAAGATATAATGTTTGAAGTTTGGACGTTATATTAACACATGTAAAAAATGTATTGAATTAAGTTGAAGAGGTTTGTGAATACTAATGAAAACTGTATCGTGTAATGCGCATTTTGTGTATGCAGTATTGTGTTGCGTGACTTGATTCTTTATTTATTGCTGTGGGTTGGCTGTATATTTGAATTTGTAGGTCTATACCGAAAAATGTAGAACGAAAATGTAATGTTAATGAAATCAACATAAAAAACCGTTGTTTACTTTCACAGTGTAAAAATATTTTGTTAAATTAAACAGATTCTTTATTAAAACTGTTCGTTTCAAAGGTTACAAACCTGGCAACTGTATGAATCTTTGAAGTTGCACCGAGCAATTGTAACGTAGCCGGAATTTACCTAACAGAAAGTCTGCCAGAAGGTAATAACTAGTACGCAAACTATTACACTTATAGTTCTGTTAGCCACAGCGCATAGAATGAAGCATGTAAAGCAAGGAAGGTTCCATAAATTCTTGCCAGATCTTGTTTTTCCTTTAGGATACCATCCCCAAAATCACGCGTCCTCTTTTTGTGGGTCATTTCTCTGTTTAGGCTCAGTAATTGAAGTAGCTTGCTTGAGACTGTTCTTAGGCCCACCAGTTAGTTTAATCGGTGGCGTAGATAAATGGTCAACTTACAGAAGCAAGGCATTTTTTAAAATATTTCCACAAAAATTAATGTAATTTTAAGTTTAAACGCTGCGTACTGTATACATAAACTATGAACAGATGCCTCGGAGTTGCTGGCTTCTTTCTTCTTTTTTTTTCCTGTAGCAGTATCTCCCCGTCCATTCGAGCCGAATTAGTATTCAACGTCCCATCTGCGCGTCCTTCTCAGATAGTATCGTGAAAGAGAGTGGGGCTGATCAGCCGGACGGATAGTTGGCCGGCCACACAGCTTCCCCACACAGTCTTCACCTTGCCTACTGTTTCAGACAGAATTATTTGCGTTTCTTCTTATCGAGCCGAATCTATCTGTGTTCCAAACATAGCCCGTAGCTGTACAGTGTTTAATTCAGCTAATTGCACTTGTAACCATAAATAACTGTGTGTTATTTTGTGCTGCTGTTCCTACATTTTTCGACCCCTATAGGCCATATTCAGGGAGGTCATGTACAAAGGGATACATTTATTATAAATGCTGTCAAAGATATGAGTATGTGAAGTTAAAATGAAATGTAATCAATTAAAATATTGCTAAAATGTGGAATGTAAAACACCTGCATTTAATAATTATACATTTTATACATTTTAGCGATTTTTTGGTTGATTACAATGTATTTTAAATTCAAATAAGCACGTCTTTGACAGCATTTATTATAAATGTTTTCCTTTGTAAATGAACTCCCTGAATATGGCCGAAATATCACAAAATAACAAATAGTTATGTATGGTTACATGTGCAGGTGGTTGGATTTAATAGTCTGTAGTCATTTCAATATGTTCAATTTTAAGTGCATTAATCAGATCAGTAATACAGAAATACTCAGCGAATTGCACTGCAATGTTTATGGTGCATTTTATTCAAAATTTTCTCACCAACATATTTGGGCCGCTATTGCAACCATCTTCAGGGCGATATTATTATATTGTATCTTTGTGTTATTGTAATAATAATAATAATATCACCCTGAACATGATCATAATAGCGGCCGAAACATGTTGGTGAGAAAATTTTGAATAAAATACATCATAAATATTGTAGTGCATCTTGTTGACTATTTATATATTATGACTGTGTAGTCAATCTGTTGCACGCAATATGAATGACGTAAAATGGACAATAGCCAATAGTATGAGTTGAGCATTGCGGTTTATTACCAAAACCTTAAATGAATGTATCGGCTTGATTCTCTGTCGGCTTTAGTTCAATACTGTAGTGTCATTTAATCCCTTCCACGCGGTACATCATTTAAATGCACGTCGCCGTCTTAAAGCACAACAAACCGTCTATTATTATTATTTATTACGAAGCTTTGTGCCTGTGTATTAATAGCGTACTACAGGCCTATTATTGGCGTATGTGCTCATACCGTGTTCGTGCTGAAGGTACATCTAAATGTACGACGTTACATTCCACGAACGTCGTCAGGCTCATTTCTGATCTTGTTCGTATGGGATTTGTGGTGGACAAAGTGGCTCTGAGATTGGTTTTCCTCCGAGCTCTTCGGTTTTCCCCCGTACTCATCTACTACCACCGACGCTTTAACACTTTATCAGTCCACAGCGTCTTCAGATAGCACGCTTCTCCCTCCGTGTGTCTCAGATGACAGTCGGCATAGTAGTCACTGCATTGAGAACAAAACCTCTCAGATAATAATTCATTCATATTTTTTAACAACCAACTAAATGTACTATATATATATATATATATTTTTTACTATTACTTACTTTAAAGTGACAAACTCAGCATGTTCCCCTCCATACAGGGTCACCATCAGGGACTGTATATATACATCACATATTTGTGTATAAAAACGTACAATATTTAGATATTGTTTTAAACACAAATACTTGCTGTATATATATATACACTCTCTGATGATGACCCTGTAAGGGCAGGAACATGCTGGAGTTTGTTACTTTAATGTAGGTAATAGTAAAAAACATATAGTGCAATTAGTTGGTTGTTGAAAAATGTTATTTATGAAGGCACGGAACGAGTAATACAAAAAATCTCAACCTAATAAACAGTACTATACTTCATCAGACACAACCTTTTATCGATAAACAACGTGTCACGCTACCTTTAGCGACGTTGACAAGTAGTTCGACTTAGTCATCATCAGGCTAATCTGATAAAATACAAATATGTAAATTTTTTTTGGAATTTGTAAATTGTACAGTTAGTCGCATGACGACTAATTAAGTCGAGCGTATGTTGCACACATAACGTGACAAAGCTGGTTATCCATAAAAGACTGTTTGAAAGACGAATCTCCAAACATCGAAGTCCTCTCAATTATGTTCGTATTATTTTCCATGCTTCTTTTTTCTTCTCTTCCTCGTTTGTAATATTCTTCTTCACTTCCTACGCTTGCATTTCTCATCCTGTATACTTTTAAGTCTTGATTGCCGTTTGCTGTATGTTGGGTCAGTTTACATAGTGTACCTGCGAGTTCTGCGAATTTAGAGCACGTTACATTAGGGTAGGGTGGAGGTGTGATAGGTCAGTCGGTTAGTGACTAGGCTGGTCGACCGAGTAATCGTGGTGCTATTCCTGGCAGAAACAAGAGATTTTTCTCTTCCCAAAAGAACCCAGACCGACTCTTCGGCCCACCCAGGGTGCCGGGAGCTGTTGCTTCTAGTCTCACAGTTAAGAATTAGTTTAGTCATTTCCTTACGTGCCTTCACAGCACGCACAGACACAACATTCACATTACATTATGTTATGGCACAGAACAGTAAACTGTTAAGGGCCTCATGCGTAGCAGAAAACTGCAGAACCGGCTGAGAGTGATCGACTATCACCAAGATTAAGTCTGAAGATATGTTTGAGCCGTGGTCCGTCTGTGGCCTGTAACATGATAGAAAGGTGGTTATAGCTGTAAGGTGGTAATTATCTGTTTTATCGCCATGGGCGACAGATGTGACAGTTGACCAGGCATAGGGCGCTGTGTTTGAGCGTCGTCTGGAGTGACACCCACTGGATATTCATTGTATCTTTTACGGCTAACCTGTTCGTGCATCGAAACCGAAAACATCTCTTGTCCATGATGGCCTTATATTTTAAACTGGGCCACCCCTACTGAAAGGTCGTTAATTGGATAATATAGCTACTTATGTCGATAGTATTACTCTGAATTTATTTATTCGCATTTATCAACAGATTACATCACGTTGCGCCGAATTGGATGACTGGATTGACAAACTGACAAGGATGGGCAAAGAAATCTGTCGTGCAAAGCTTAATTATTTCCCCTTTATTGTCCTGGCGTGACTGAAGTGCAGGATCGCTGTTACTTACCTGACACGAATTTGATACCCAGATTTTTATGTGAGAAACTCGAAACGAGGGGTTTAGTCTTGAAACACAAACATGAATCTGCATGAAATACGTTTTACATACTCTTTTAGCTGTCGTATAGCGTTAGAAGAACAAAGTTTTAGCCGGCTGTCCTACTGTAAGTTTTCGTATTACCGTCTTATTGAAGGTTACTATCTACAGCAATGTGACGTCGTGTGGTTCATAAACAGGTGCTCCACAGCCTCGGCACGTACGAACCAAACTGCACGGCTTCACACTTCAGACGAGAGCAGCTGTCACACGTAACATCCTAAGAACTTACTACCTTGGGGTTCGTTGTTTTTCGTTCCAAATAACATTTGAAGGAACTGATGATTTTCATAAAATTGGTGCAAACATAATGCTACTGTAATCATGTCATGTTCGTATTTCCTGTTTGTATGTCAGCAGTACGTAACATGACCATGTTCGCCATGTAGGCATCCGTATAAGAAAGATACCGATCTTGAAATGCGTGGTAATATATCCTCGAAAAATGTTCTTAATGTGTTAATAGAACGTACAGCAGCGCAGTGGAAACACAACATCTATATTTATACATTCGGTTGATACCGACTGCTAAGAGGGGCCGGCATAGCTCAGTCGGTATAGCGACTTGCTACGGGCTGGACGGCCCGCGAATCGCATCCCGGTGGGGGGCGAGATTTTCCGCACTCGGCCAGACCGGTCTTGGGGCCCACCCAGCCTCCTGTACAATGGGTATCCGTTCTTTTTCGGGGGTAAAGTGGCCGGGTCGTGGCGTTGACCACCTACCCCATCTAGCGCCGAGGTTGAAGGAAGAGTAGAGCTATACATCTGCTCCCCCACTGGGCCTTCGTGGCCTGTTATAGGGTGAACTTTTGCTGTACTTTACTGACTAAATAAACTGGGTATTGGAGTTCCGCATGTGCAGGTTGTATAGAGATAGACTGTAGGTCTTACAGCTACAAACAGTGTTTGTTTTCAGACAGTTACAAATCAAGCGACCGTACCAAGTTTTTTTTTAGGTAACTGTAAATTTAACATAATCTGTATCTGTAAACAACGGGTGGAATGTGTGTTGAGATTAGATCACTGACTTGTATAGGTTTAATTATAATTTATAATTGTTACTAACCCCGCTGTATATACTTAACCACTTGAGGAAATAGGCCCACGGATGAATGAACACTTCCCAGAGCTCATTGTTCGTTGTATAGCCGTTCTTAACCTGGGATACATGGACCCCCAAGGGGTCCGTGAACTTGGTTGGGAAAAAAATTACAACTTTATTTTCACTTACCTGTAACTGAAATTTGGATTTTTATTCATTAATGAATGTAGGTAACAACGTAATGTATGGCCTGTAGACTTGAAAAATGTTAACTTCAGTAAAGCTATCTGAGATGATGACAAACTAAATAAGGACACCAGAATACGTCTTCGCAAGTGTCGTTTTAAAAATATGCAACTTGATTGCAACGTGCCTGTTGTTTAAATCTATTTATTGTCTTGTTATTGGTGTAATGGATTAATAAAGAAGCACGTATATTACCATATGACATAATTGTTATTTCTTGATATTTTGAAAACTATATTTTGAGCATAATTGATGTCTTTGTAATACAGTCTGTAATATATATTGTAATACGTAGGTATACATTCTACATCTTTGTATTTTATTGTACGCTCTTAAATACGCATTTCTGAAGAGGGGTTCATAGGTTTCACCCGACTGTCAAAGGGATCCATGGCACAAAAAGAGTTAAGAACCCGTGGCGTTTTGGAATCCCTCTTGTGAAGCTAATGTTCGTCAGATATCAGAAGTTACCCACCTTTTATTGAATCCGAAGATTCATTGTTGTGTTAACAAAATCCCTTCATTGGATTCGGTCCTTTCCACACATTATCGTTGTTTTTTTTGTCAGATACATTACAATATGAGCCTCCCTTCTTTTCCTAGGTCTTGCAAGTGGTCTGATGCCATCCGGGCTTCCTAACGAAACTTTGTACTACAAACTACTCTTCTGTCCCATACGTGCCACATGCCCTGTCAATCCAGTCCTTGATTTTATCTGTGTAATAATGTAGTCCAACTGTAACTTCAGTCCCTTGAAAAATTGAACCACAGTGATAATTTTAAAATGAGAATTATATTAGTGCCCCAGAAACATGCCCACGGAACTTGGTCTAATATAGCAGGAAAGGATATTTATTCACTTTGTAGTGTAAGATTTGAATAAATGTGACAGACGGAATACGAGGGGCAGCACGAATGTAACGCCTCCAGTTTCTGTTCACGCAAACTATACACTGAAATCTACATACATCGTGGGTACGTTCTTTACAAAGTTGAGATAATTTTTCCACAGTCTTCTTCATTATCGACACACTTTGCCACCCTTGCATGAGGCACTGTATGCCGGTCGCGTAAAATTCTTTGCTGCAGCGTCGGAGCGCTTCACGCGAGCAAGCTGTATTTCAGGTCGTCGTCGACGTCCGCAATACGGTAGAGGCAGGAGCTGTATGAATTGTTAGACGTACCTGATGCAGTGAAATGTATTAAGTTCAAAAGGTCACAATACGCTCATCGTATAGTCAGAATGGGTGATTCTAGAATACTGAAAAAGTTCTGAATAGAAAATTCCGTGAAAGAAGACCTGTGGAAAGACCACGGCTGAGATGGGAAGACGTCAGGAGGGACTCTTTGTTGTTGATGAAAATAAGTGGATTGAAGAGGCTAGCAGAGGACAGGAACATATGGAGATGGAGCATCCCAGCCACTTATAGATCAATAGGTCGCAATACCGTGCTGCTGACATGCAGTTTTGCGGAATTTTACAAGCACAAAAAAATACACTCCGTAGAGCACATTATTAGAGGCTGTAACACCAAATTGTGCTTCTCATTTTTTCCTGAGTGTGGTTAGTTTGAAACACCACACTGGCTAATGATAGAAATGTTTGTGATTCCTTATTCAGCGCAACCCTCTGAAAATTGTAAATAATTTATTCCCTGTTTTATAATTCATTGTTTTTCTCCCTTTTACCTTTATATATTCTGTAATGTTCCTTGCTTTTACAAAAAGAAAAAAAGAAAGCATTTTACTTCTGCTGATTCTAGTATCCCGAACGTTGACTTCCTAACGCCAGAAATTGGTACATGTGAAACGAATTTAAACGCACCAAAGTAGAGTGGAGTGTGCGTTAAAAATACATGATGGGGCTTTAGTAACGTTATAAATTTGTGAAGAGCGAAGGTGGCCCGTGTAACTTTCAGATACACATGTAACGAAATCTGTAAGTTCCTTCATTTTTTTTTTGGTTCAAGGAGAAATGTTTAAATAAGAAGCTCTCTCTGTTACGGTTGTACTGTAGTGAGTGCGCATGTTAACAACAATAATCTGTTCATGTGTTCCGTCGTGGAGTCGATGTGTCTTATTCCGCTCACTTTGTATATAATTGTCCTTGATATTCTTTTTATTCGTTGTACAAATGTTTGGTTGTAAATGTAATCACACTGCAGATGCTGCATCTCAGTCGCGAGTTATATTTCTTTGTATTTCGTTATGGGATAGTGAGAAATCTAAAAGGGAGGATCATATTACAGTGTACAGATAGGTAGATTTGTCATGCCATGGAGCTGTTGTCGGCTAAGAAATGAACATGCGACTTTCAGAAAAGCGGGTTTTATTTTGAGAGTAACTGTCAGCTTCTCAAAAAACGACAACTCCGTAGGGTCCGTTTATTAGTTGGTTGCGTAGGATGAAATGGATGTGCCCTCGAATGCCAATTGTAGATCGTAATGCTGTGTAGACGTTATGACAGGACGATAGTCTATCGGTCTTGCGAGAGGCTGGACGACTGAAAAATTAAGAGTTTGGTTCTCGTCAAGTGCGAGGTCTAAACCGACTATGGGGCCCACCCAGATACCTACCAGTGGGTACTGCGGGCCTCTTTTCTTGGAGGTAAGGAATGCCGAGATTAAGAATGTGTGGAGCTTTTCTCCATTCCATCGTATGCCATCGTGGCGAGGACCCCAGTTACATATAGCATCTTCACCTGTTTTACCTTAACCTCACTAGTGTACCATATATAATAACTGTAGTCTGATGAAGAAGTTTGGAGGTGGAATGTGCAGACGGGGGGGGGGGGGGTGTTTTTAAACAAGGGCCCGTCTGTGACGAAAAAAAAGACAAAAGACAGTGGAAAGGTTTCGGTACAAAGA
>Ga0123352_10021330_pt1 | contig 10323 bp, 4 predicted proteins | sample TergutLab28metaG_FD_89700 | JGI IMG/M metagenome (GOLD analysis project Ga0123352, IMG submission 89700) | Labiotermes labralis P1 segment gut microbial communities from Petit-Saut dam, French Guiana - Lab288 P1 | ecosystem: Host-associated > Arthropoda: Insects > Digestive system > Gut ...
GGTGGCGGACGCTTGTGAGTGCGGTAATGAACCTTCGGGTTCCGTGAAATGCGGGGAATTTCTTGACTAGCTGCAAACCAGTTAGCTGCTCAAGAAGGACTCTGCACCATGGAGTGAGTGAGTAAGTAAGTAAGTAAGTAAGTATTTCTAATTGTATATTTTAACTTACTAAGAAAAGTAATCAACCTGAAGATGGGTCATAACTAGAGTCGAAACATGTCGTTAAACGAAACAATGTAAGAAATACACCTTAATAATATCATTAATTGAGTTGTGTTTGACTATACATGGTTTATAAGTGGGGGTAATTCGCATGCGAAAAAAAAGAAAGGTTGTAAATCAGAACCATGCGTGTTGTTATTAATTTACCCCCCCCCCCCCATTTCTCACGCTCACCACAAACCAGCTTTCATTTCAAACATCGTTATTATTTTAACGAAATGCAATGTAGGATTTCTGGTCTTCACAGTACGGAAATACAAGACATGTGTTTACTGCTTAAAAGCAATGCCAAAAATATTATCCATACTATATCACGACGCGGTTGAAAGGCCAATCAGAGATTATATTCCAATATCCATAAAAGGTGCTTCAAGACGAAGCGCTAGGGCACTCTACATTCCTTCACATTCAAAACAAAGGCCAGTGGCGTGTTCTTCGGGAGCAAGCTGGTGGACACTGTGAAATTCGTAAAGTGGCAGCAATCTATTGACTAGCCAAGGGATAACAAGACCATAAAGGAAGGCTCCGCTCGACGGAATTATACACAGAGAGACATATTTGTTAGCTGCAATTGGGTTGACACCCGGCAGCAGTAGTACAGTACACATTTACACACAACCAGTACACAGAACAGCACAATTAATTTGGGAAGAGTGCGGGACGTGCCCCGTCTTTAAGATTTATACCTTGGTATTTGCCTTACAACTGAGGAAAGAACATGAAAAAAACTCAGTCAGGGTAGAAAAACCTCGGTCGGGGTAGAAAAACCTCGGTCATGGTAGAAAACCCCTCGTGGTACAAAAACCTGTCAGGGTAGAAAAACTTCAGAGTAGAAAAACCTCAGTCAGGGTAGAAAAAACTCAGCCAGAGTAGAAAAACTTCAGAGTAGGAAAAAAGTCATGGTAGAAAAACCTCAGTCAGGGTAGAAAAACCTCAGTCACGGTAGAACAACTTCAGCCACGGTAGAAAATCTTCAGTCAGGGTAGAAAAACCTCGGTCAGTGTAGAAAACCCTGTCAGGGTAGAAGAACCTCAGTCATGGTAAAAAAAAAAGCCTCAGTATGTAAAATAAACTTTAATTCACCATCCCAAAATTGTTTTAAATAATTGTTATTTGTGACTGTATATGAAAGTTTAACTCTCTCGCAAAATGAAATTACTGCAAATTGCATTAAATTACTATAAAAGCTTTTGCATTTGAAATAGGAAGAATTCTTGAAGAGACTCGTTTTAAGATTCTGAAACTGCCAATTCAGCTAACAATTAGTGGTGTTCTGTCAAATTTTTTAAAAATAAGTTATTTACAAATACTTCGGAAAGCACAGATATAAACTAACACAAAAGACAAAAACTGAGGAATACACTGGTGAGGATTTTATTTTCTTCACATCACGAAAAAAACATGTGGGCCGGGATAGCGCGGTCGGTATAGAGACTCGCTATGGGCTCGACGGCCCGGGGATCCAGTCCCGGTGGACGCGAAATTTTCCGCACCAGTCCAGACCGGCCCTGTGACCGACCCAGCCTCCTATACAGTGGGTACCGGGTCTTTCTTGGGATGTAAAGCGACCGGGGCGTGGCGTTGACCACCCATCCCCATCTAGCGCCCACGTTAAACAAAGAGGCCTTCATGGTCTGTTCTAGGGTGAACGTTCCTTTGTTTACATTTCTGCGCAGAAAAATCAGAAGTGGCCTTTTGTTGCCACTCGATTTCTGCTATAAAAGGTGTACCGTCACATTCAGACCAACAGCGTACACAGTACGTTGTGAGGACAACACTTTTACTGTGAACACTACATTACTGCTATCAAGTAAACCATTTCTTTGAAATGAAGTAATAAACTTATGTTTACATCTGGAGGTTCAACGAGCAAACCCCCCACCTTCCGTTACACTAACTCAAATAACCTACTGAAGTGGTTAACAAATTAAAAACTAGAAAGTAAAAAAAACAGAGCCGTACGGAAGAAGTCCACTAAGGTGGGGAAGGTCCGCATTGGACTGTAGGACCATCGAAGGAGAAGGAGGAGGAGGAGGAGAATAAGAAGAAAAAGGAGGAGGAGAATGAGAATAAGGAGGAGGAGAAGAAGGAGGAGGAGGTGGAGGAGTAGAAAAGGGAGAAGGAGGAGGAGAATGAGAATAAGGAGGAGGAGAATGAGAATAAGGAGGAGGAGGAGAAGAAGGAGGAGGAGGTGGAGGAGTAGAAAAGGGAGAAGGAGAAGAAAAATGAGGAGAAGGAGGAGGATCGGAAGGAGGAGAAGAATGAGGAAGAGGAGGAGGAGAAAATGAGGAAAAGGAGCAGAAGAAGAAGAATAAGGAGAAAAGGGATGAGATGGCGGAGGAGAATAAGGAGAAGGAGGAGAAGAGGAGAATAAGGATAAGGAGAAAAAGGAGAAGGAGGAGAATAAGGAGAAGAATAAGGAGGAGGAGAGGAATAAGGAGAATAAGGAGGAGGAGGAGAAAAGGAGAAGGAGGAGGTGGAGAATAAGGAAGAGGAGAAGAATAAGGAGAAAAAGGAGGAGCAGGAGGAGGAGAATGAGAAGGAGAATAATAAGAAAGAGAATAAGGAGCAGAAGGAGGAGGAGGAGGAGAAGAAGAAGGGGCGCATAAATCCCGGGCGACTATTTTTGCACAGTGGCGACGAATAATTGTGGGCCCTCAATATGGAAATTATTTCACGTCACCCTCTGGGCCCAAGATTTTGTAAGTCGCTTTACAGTTCCCACAAATCTGTATATCCCTGTCCCACTATATTAAATTGTCACATATTTCATTTTAACCATCAATAAGACTGTTCTTATGGAAACCAAGATCTCCATAAAGCCGCACAGTCCTTGGCACTACCATTTCATACACACCGCACAGTCTGCAACAACAGCAATCCGGTATACATTAATTTACAACATAATACAGAACAACGAATCTGTACCAACGCAGGGCGACCAACTGTCGCAGAGTACTCTCAATAAATCACGAAGAATATGTGGCTGATACGTCACTGGAAAGCACAAACATCAATTTGGCCTTATCTAAGAACATATTTAACATTATTTATGCCTTCGGCCGTCCCCATTTAAGTCTGACTGTTTTTATATGCATACCAACAACACGCTACGTACACACGCTACACAGTTTTGTAGATGCTTGTTCTGAGCAGGGATAGCTACATCCAGAGAGGTCACAGCGTAATTAACATCAATATTCCATACAATAAGTTTCATGTTAACACGCATGACTGAACCGGCAATACACCGCCTTCTTCAATTCCCTCAATTCTGCTGGTGTATCTACAGAGTTGCGCACATTTCGTGACAATCAGCTGACAGACAGATTATTTTTACATCCATATGATGTACGAAACACGTCTCTATACAAGCCAAAAGCAACTATATAAAAATTACAGTCCTGCGGAATGTGACGTCGTAAAGTTTGGTACACAGCAAATATGTTTTTTTTAAATTAGTTTAAATGAGATGCATATCTGATTTCCTTCCTCTTGGACCCTGAGGATATTATGAATCTAAGTACAGGGGTCATCTGGAACGCTGGCGAAGGAACAGGCCTGTTTTAAGGCCCAGGTGCATCAGGCCCAGAAGCGCTCGGGGCCAAATACTATTCTATTACTGTAAATAGAGATGTAAACCCACGTATAACACAACTTAAGATCTATAATCAAACAATGTAAAGGTAAAGCAGTCCCGTTACAGGCCTGGAGTGGCGCAGAGGGTTCCAGGAAGTTACGGTTCCCAGATTTCATGACAACGGCACAGAATGGTGGTAAGGTTGTCAGCCTTACGCACCGGCCGCCTTTACCCCCAAAGAAATGCTCCTGGTACTCATTTCTGTCGGAGGCTGAGTCGACCCCAGGGCCATAGTGCGATCGAACGGATTTTATGTAAATGAAAAAAATTCCAATGACACCAGCTGGGATCGAGCCAGCGACCTTCCGATTTGTAACACAGTACCTTAACCACTGTGCCACCGCGGTCCCCAATCAAACAATGTATCAGCAGTTTTGAGCATATGATAAAGTCCTCCCAGAGGACGGAGGACAGGTTTGCTGACAGTAAGCTGTCAGCAAACCTGTATGACATATACCATTGCTATGTGTACAGTGAAAAACTCCTGATGATGGACAGAGGAACTGTCCGAAACATGTAGAGTTTTATTCCAAAAACAAATTTGAGAAATCAGTGCATCTAGTTGGTTTTCTTATAACAATTTATCACGATGCACGGTCACCTGAACGTCAAATTCATCTAGTAACACTAGAGCGATCAGATAAAGGAAGGTAAGATAGTCTTCACATGCAGCACGTATGGACAGATAACAAATGCATACATTATTTTGGTCGGAATAACTAAAAGGATTATCTCTTTGGAGACCTTGACATAGCAGATTCTAAAATATTAGAACTATTCAATATGAGAGCGTGGAATGGATTAAACTGGCTAAGAATATGATCCAACGGCCTACTTTCGAGATCCCGATTACGAATCAATTTGGCAGCAGAAAATGAGTAGGCCTGGCGTCTTGATCAGTTGCTTAACCATCAGCTCTTCAAGAAGACCGTCATTAAATTTGAGAAAGAAACGACCAGACACGCTGAGACCCAGTACCACATTTTCATTTGCAACAAAAAATCAAACTTCTGGGATATGATGCCGTGTGGACTGGTATCTTGGTGTCAACATTTCGCAAGAAGTTGCTGCTCCCATCTTCACGGCAATTATTATTATTATTATTATTATTATTATTATTTACTGCAATTGAGTTTTCACTCGGTGGCAGTAGTCCTTACACTAGCAACGAATAAGAATAAATATACATAAACGAAACAATACAAAAACACAGTAAATACAAATACACATATTACCAAAACATCCACACATTAAAAAACTCACACACACACACACACCTACCCACACAAACCTATCTTCGACTACTCCGAAAATGGAAACAGCGCTATGTTTCAAAACTCTGGAACCCACACACCGATCTACGAGGCTAGTGTTCCAGAAGATTGGAATCTTCATAAGCATGAGTGCTAGAGCCTCACACCAAGCAAACAATTTGCAAAACTTACTTTCACCGGATTTGATTTCGAAGTCCCAAACTCTCGCTATAGTTTATGGCACACCCGGTACAACCATAAACATATTTAGAGTTCCCGCGGAGAGGAACCGCCAACAGAATCAGCTGCCACTAGCAGCACCCGCCACTTTAATTTGACTCTCGGATACCCAGCCTGGCGGACTTAATCACCACGTTGCTTACAGCCGCCTGTTAACGGTCTGACAGCCATAAACAAAGTTTCCATGGGCAAACAGCATAACCTAATGCGTCCACGACACTTTTCTTGAAGACGGTGGTTTCTGCTAAACAGAACCACAAACATAAGAAACAGCGTTAATTAACACAGTTCAGTTGACGCTCTTTTTAACTAAACTGGTTACACAGAGTTGAAACGTCAAGGTGTAGGACAGGTTCGGATGATAAAATGTTGGGAGGGTGTGGCGAGTAACGGTCGAAGACTCTTTCACGCAAATATCTCTGCAAAAATCTCTCGAGTGACTGCGTGTTTATTCATCACACAATCTTCTTAAGTATTATCCAGTATGATGGATGATTTACGATATTATTAAACGCAGGAGTACACAGCACATATTAAAGCAATTTATTCGTATCACTGATCTGAAATACGGGGGGGGTCCTTATTTTATATGACAGCTATCCTTTGGCACTTCCCGCCGCTGCTCCGAGGAAGCGTTAGAAATCAGACGAGCGACTACGTTAATATGATCACAAGCGGACAAGAAGTGGCAATTGACAGTTGTCAGATAAAATGATGACGTTATGTAACAGAATATAATTATAAATAAAATAAAAGTTCAATCAGTCCCAATACAGGCTCGAGGTGCCCAGAGTGTTCCAGGAAGTTAAGGTTCCCAGATTACGTGACAGCGGCCCAGGATGGTGGTAAGGTTGTCAGCCTTACGCACTGGCCGTTTTTACCCCCAGGAAATACTCCTGGTACTCATTTCTGTTAGAGGCTGAGTCGACCCCAGGGCCATAGTGCGATCGGAAGGATTACGTCAATGAAAAATTCCATTGACACCAGCTGGGATCGAACCAGCGACCTTCCGACTTGTAGCGCAGCGCCTTAACCACTGAGCTACCGCGGTCCGCGTATAATTATAAATAAAGAATACAATAAAGAAGGTAAGTGTTAGGCCTTCTTATCTTCCCCCCAACCCCCCCCCCCAAAAACCATTCATTTTAAGAAAATGCAAGCCCATGTGACATAATACGATGTTACATATACCTTCTGCACTTAATATGGCGTCGTTAAATAAACGAAATGCAAACACACACATCTAAACATATATGAATATATAATGTATCAAACATAATTTTTTATTATGTTCTTTATCATTTAGGGCAGCATGTTTCGATTCTTATAGAATAATCTTCAGGTCCTTCTAAGATACAGATACAGATACAGCTAAGTATGGATCTGTATCTTACAAGGGCCTAAAGATGACTGTATAAGAATCGAAACATGTTACCCTAAATAAGGAAAAAAACACAATAAAAAATTGTTGAATTTTACTGAATTAAACCGTCTTTGCACAACACAATTGACAGTTGTATTCTACATCTGGTTACATCAGCAACATGTTTCGGCCTTGCTTGGCCATCATCAGGCTTACAAAGATTAGTATCAATTAAGATACATAACGCTGCTGTACCGATGGGATCCCATGGTTTACATTTACATAATGTTATTGTACCGATGGGATCCCATGGTTTACATTTACATAATGTTACTGTACCGATGGAATCCCATGGTTTACATTGTAAACCGTGGTTTACATTTACATAATGTTGCTGTACCGATGGGATCCCATGGTTTACATTTACATAATGTTGCTATACCGATGGGATCCCATGGTTTATTGTAAACCATGTAAACCATGGTTTACATTATGTACCTTAATGGATACTAATCTTTGTAAGCCTGATGATGGCCAAACAAGGCCGAAACATGTTGCTGATGTAACCAGATGTAGAATACAACTGTCAATTGTGTTGTGCAAAGACGGTTTAATTCAGTAAAATTTGTCATACCTGCACAGCGGGATGGAAGCAGTCCAGTTCAAAAAACTGTTGTGTTTGACTGACACATTAAATATTCACATATGAGTTAAACACTTCGGGATGGCAAACATTAAATAAACACATATCCAAACGCTTGACCGATCCAGTGTGTGTTACAAGCAAACTGGCCGGTATCTATTTTGAACCCCTGTCGAATTAGCCTATAACGGCTAATGCTCTCATGATCTTCCTCAGCCTCTCCAATAAAACGTCACAGTATGATGCTTCCAAATAAGACATTCGATATTTATACCATCTGCTGTTAAAAGTGTCGTCAAATAACCTACAAATCTGTGGATACGTAAGCTGAGTGACAACCGTTTGGAGACGAAGCGCTTTAAAACACAATCTGTAAGACAAATTTCATTTAAACCCATCATGCTAGACCAAACTGTATTACCCACAACCCGATAACCTGGCCGTATATATCATCTCCACAATCTGCCAAGAATCTCAAACGTTCGCCGCTGCACGTTATAAACACTAAAACGTTCAGGTTACCACCCCCGTTTAAATTGGGGTGGAGGGTAGCAAAGTAAAATTAGCAGCAATTAAGTAGATTACAAGTGATTACTTTAACTCTGCAGTCTCTACGCGTTTCTATAGTATAGTTTAATAGCTGTTAGTGATAAAGGAATTAAACTGACGGTATAAACAATTCCGGCGTGCCCCAACACTAGGTGAAAAAGTATTACGGGGAGGGGATCGTACACAAGAGAGGAAAACTCAGCATATGTTTTGCCAGACATGTAAAAGAGAAAGTCCATTTGAATTTGGACGAAGTCCATATTACACACATTCACTTTCAAAGTTATGGCAGTTGATAATTTCGTAATAGTTCGATCAACTCATTAAGCTATCACAGAAACGTTCAACAGCTGTGAAATAAGCCCAGAGGTTGTATTTGTTAGTTTCATTTGGTTTACAGAAGGTACAGCAGTTGTCTCACTGCGCTACAAGCCGGAAGGTCGCGGGTTCGATTCCCGATGCTGTCACTGGAATTCTTCATTGACATAAACCTTCCGGCCGCACTATGGCCCTGGGGACGACTCAGCCTCTAACAGAAATGAGTAGAGGCAAAGGTAAAGGTAACGGTAAAGCAATCCCTGTACAGGCCTGGACAGGCCCTGAGGGTTCCAGGAGGCTGAGGCTCCCAGATTTCATGACACTCGGTACATGAATGTGGTAAGGTTGCCAGCCCTACGCACCAGCCGCCTTTACCCCCCTTGAAATATTCCTGGTACTCATTTATGTTAGAGGCTGAGTCGACCCCAGGGCCATAGTGAGGCCAGAAGGATTATGTCAAAGGAAATTCCAGTTACACCATCGGGAATCGAATCCGCGACCTACCGGCTTGTAGCGCAGTGCCTCAACCAACCGCGCCACCGCGTGCTCCCAACAGAAATGAGTGCCATGAATATTTCCTGGGGGGTAAAGGGGGCCGGTGCGTAGGGCTGACAACCTTACCACCTTCATGTCCGACTGTCTTGAAACCTGGGAACCTCGACCTCCTGGAACCCTCAGGGCCTGTCCAGGCCTGTAATGGGACCGCTCTACCTTCACAGCAGTTGTCTAAATGCGTGTAATTAACAACGTGATCTGCACGATGCGGATGTGTTACTTTAAAGATAGGAGAGATTCTTAAAAACATTACTTAGATCAGTGTAGTCACCCGCTTAGTCACAACTGATCACACCCGTTTTATGCCAACTTGTCGAGCGATTAAATTTACTATCTTAAGGTGACGCATTCCGTTGTGATGCGAGAACAGACAAAAAAAAAAGTATAATTATATTTTCAGACAATACATTTCACTGTCCAAAACCTACGAGGTATTTCAGCTTTTTCATTAACCGTTTGGCGCCGGAATTATTTTGTTTTAGTTTTAGCACACCCTGTATATAAAATGTGAATAATATAGGAACTAAATACGTTAGAATTATGAAACAAACTGCATTTTGAAGAGAAAAAAAACGGAGAGTATACACCATGTTTAAAATATTCAGTACCTATATTTGTTGAATAAATTTATAAAATGCAACTCTGGAGGTTAGCGGTGCGGTACGTCAACTATAGTTGACGTTAGGCGTCTAAAGGTTAAGCCGTCATCATGCACAGGTATGAAAATCAGAAGATATAAAAGAAAACAATATTTTTATGCCTGTGCCTGATGACGGCTTCATAAAAAGCAACGTCGTTTCGGACAATAAAAGATCTTGTCTGGAAATACGTTTGTGATTGACAGTCCGTCTCTCTCTGTCGACTCGATTCACGTTAAAATCAAACCAAAATAACGGAAAATACACGAAGACATCCCATATGCAAGAATTTCTGCGCGCGCATCTTCAGCGTGACTTGCTAAACACTTTAACGGAGTTATAAATGTCGTCCGCTCTACGGTGCAGAGTCCCGAGCAGCTGTGGGAGGGTTTCGCTTTCAGTTGGGGCATTATATCACACCATACATTAGACCTGCATTCTGATGGCGAACCGCAAAGCCGACTACCCAGTCTTTCGTCTTTTTTCAGTCCTTCCATAAAAATATATGAATATTATATCCTTTAGGCTACGAGCACCTCATTCCCGATTCTTTAAAATTCACCACTCACAAATCGTGCCACCATCGACGCCACATAATCTGAGATAATCACATCGTCATCAAACAACCATAAAAAAGCGGACGTTTTCGTCTCCCTACGTAGTCTATAAACATAAACCCTAACAAACTCACATTTTACAAATTAATGATCCGTCCATTACTTACTTATGCCGGCCCTGTCTGGAGCAACACATCGCAGTCCAATTACCGACACATACAAATATTACAGTCAAAATGCCTAAGGGTAATCGGTAACTACCCCAGACGAACCCCCATACCATACCTCCACTCCACTCTCTCACTTGAGTACATTCATACTTTCATCTACCGGCTGACGGAAAAA
>Ga0123352_10021331_pt1 | contig 10323 bp, 7 predicted proteins | sample TergutLab28metaG_FD_89700 | JGI IMG/M metagenome (GOLD analysis project Ga0123352, IMG submission 89700) | Labiotermes labralis P1 segment gut microbial communities from Petit-Saut dam, French Guiana - Lab288 P1 | ecosystem: Host-associated > Arthropoda: Insects > Digestive system > Gut ...
AAATTTAACCAATGTGCAGATTAAACTCTTTAACTTTTGGTGACACTTAGGCATTAGTAGTGTGTAAACTACCAAGTGTCCAACAGTGGTTAGGTTAGGTTAGGTTAGGTTAAGATTAGCTTTTGTGTCTTTATTACCACACACCAAAGAATTACAAAATGATACCACTTCAGGAATGAATTCATTCATGCTGGCCAGGGGGACAAAGTCAGGGACGTCAAAATAATCACACCTGAAGGAATGTTACAGAGGTTTCGTAACAGTGTCAGAAATGTTTTCAAACCACATTAAAAGTAAATCTGATACCAAAATATGACATATATAACATACGTGGTTCTTTGTCGGGGTCACCAATTATACGTGGGATACTGTAGGGTTGTTACATAATAACAACTACAGCACCAACACGTGAACAGATATCTAAGTCTTGGTAAGTCGTACAGTAGTGCGATATGAGTTGCAGCAGGAATGCCACGATTACGTGTGCATCTGTTACGTCGGAGAATTGATCCAAGGGTTGCTGTGAGGTGAAGCCGCCAGATGCTGGTGTTTGTGCTGGCTGAGCTGGTTAGTGGCAGGACTAGCCTCTGTACTCGATATGGCAGGCAGTGATGATGCTGTGGGTTGCATCTGGGCAGCTGGCTGCTGTGTCGGCAGCCAGCACCGAGTCCAGGCGGGCTGGATGCTGAGAGCAGCATTACCTCACCTGAGTGGTGGAGCGTCCAGTCCATGCTGAGCAGCATGGCTGTGCAGTCGTATGATGTTACTTCTTCCTGATGTGTTGTCAAACGATGTGTGCTCCTTCTGTAGTGAGCAATGTATGCTGGCTGTGGGTTTGGAGGTCTCCTTTTACACTGTGTTCCTGCTGGTCCTCCTGCTATGCCACTGGTTAGCTGGCAGAGTTGTGTGCGTGGTTAGGTGAAACACTACCAGCTGTTGTGGCATGAAAGGGCCATTTCTGGTGCAAAGGGTGTAGAGAGCAGGTTACAGTCTCTCATACTCGTAGTTTGCTCTGGTGCGAGCCGTTGCTTGGCTCAGTGATGAGAGCAGTATATTGAGCAGAGGGAGGAAGGAGAGGTGCTGTGAGGAAAAGAGGTTGCCGCCAAGTGCGTGTGTTCCCACATGTAATTCACACATGTATTGTGCAGCATTTAATGCCCTAAAATTTTGGTACGCAATTTACTGAGAAAATGATGAAAGTGATAAACTGCAGAAAACATCTTGGTGATTTATTTATTTAAAACAAGTTGGGTTATACAGCATGAATGATAAAATGAGAATTGTGAACTGAAAGAATGTGAGAAACCTTGGCCTAATTTTAGGTAACACGTCAGTATCTGCAGGGAAGCACTCAGGAAAACTACAAAACCAAAACACTGTTGACATTTTCCCATACATGGGCCGAGATCGTAACCTAGAAGTTCTCAAATATGGAACAGCCATGCTAACCACACAAGTGCAATATTCTGCTAGAAAATTGCACTCTATTATACTTGTCATAGATAATTTTCTATGCAAATAAACCAAGCACTATGCAACACTAAATGGTAACTAATGGCACGACATTTTAGCCTCCATTCCCTCCTGAGCATGACACAAGTAGGCTTAGAAGATCACAAGAAGGTCCGTGTTTGAAACAGTAGTATTGAATTCAGTGATACGTCATGCACATAATGCCGTCGGAGGTCACCTCAACACCGCACTTTGTAACATCTTACAATGAGAAATAACGTGATGGATAAATGAAACTGATAATATGCGGACATCAACACCATCTACTGTAGGTCCGCGATCAGTTGTGATATTATGTCACGTGACAGATCTAATAAAAATATGACACATATTTTTGTACAATGCAAAATTACAAGACGGGAGCCACTGGAAATATTTCTTTAGTTTGTAGTTTTATAATGATAACTAATGAGCGATTAGAGCTAGGAGTGTGGAAGGCAGTATGACGATACAGCACAAATGTATATATATATATTCCATACAAATACTCCGTTCTTACGGGAAAAATCATAATTACCACTCTACCATTTCCTGCCAAGCAGCTTTCCAGATACGTACTGAAATGACAAATTCTCAGTTTACATGAAAATGTTGGTATTTCTCCAGTTATGGTACCTCACAAAGCTAGTAGAGTTGTGGAAAAACAGAATTTGGAAATAATTTACAAGGTGGCGCACGTGCTCTCTCTCTCTCTCACACACACACACCCCCACACGCACACGCGCATGCGTGCACGCACCACTGCAGTAATGTGATAAATGGTTACTCAAGTTTAATGAAAAATAAAATTCATTCAAAATATGTATGGTGGAGACAAGCAGCTAAAAATATTATTATAAAACCATTATCTTCAAACTTCCCTAAACAGCACTGTCCAGTGGTTGGACTGGCTATTTAAAGGTTCTGCATCAACTACATGACATGCATGCTTACCACAGAGAAATATGAGGAATGAAGAGTAATATAACGTTGCCCACTGCAGAGTGTTTTGTCCTGAATGATGACTTGTCAAAATCCTTGCAATGAACACAGTCAGGATAGCCAGTGTAATACAAAACACCCAACCAAATACATTTCATTTTATTCAACTGTCTTAACAACTCAAATATTAAAATAGGAATAGCAAAAGCTTGCAGTTCAGGCCACAGTGATGCAAACCTCTTAGTGACATTCATACATTAACAAGCAGCATGTCTGACACAAAATAAGGCTCCAGTCAGGCAACAAAGGGCGGGGTGCTATATAACAGAATTAAACAACATTCACTGCATACTTGCAAACAGATGCACTTTGGTACTTTTCACTGCCAGAGATTAATGATTCTGATACAAATCACCGTTTTGAAGGGGCACTCTCCTCGCCAACATCTGGAATACATGAAGCAAATGTGTACAGATATGCACTGTCACTGGTACTGCATAACAGATATACAATAAGTAAAGTTCGCTACTAAGTCATAACAATTAAATTACAACTCACTGCAACATGAAGTGCAGTTCACTTAATCCACCCAAGTAACATTATTTCTTCTACAAATTCTGTCACATTACAAATCAGGGTCTTGCATTCATAACCATTCACAGACAGCCATTTCCACCTAATCATTATGGCGGAATGTGCCAAGACGACAAACTGATGAGTATGTTGAGGGATTACATTAGACAACAGAGAGAGTTCAGTGGAATAAATAAACTGTATTCCACATAGTGATGGCTTGTCATTTAACCTTTTGACGCCTAATGTCAACTATAGTGGTCGTACCTCACCGCTAACCTCTAAAGTTGAACTTTATATATTTATTCAAAAAATATAGGTACTGAATATTTTAAACGTGGTATATACTCTCCGTTTTTTTTTCTTCAAAATGCAGTTTGTTTCACAATTCTAACGTATTTGGTTCCTGTATTATTCACATTTTATATATAGGGTGTGCTAAAATTAAAAAAATAATTCTGGCGCCAAAAGGTTTAAGCTTTATTTCCTAAGGAAACGAACTCACTAACCTAAAAACTGATGAGGAATTGAAACTCTCATCACAGAGATCCAGCCAAATGTTCAGGCCATATGACATGACAATCATGCCTTTTGGCTCAACAGCTGTTTCAATCAGTGTGGGCAATGAAACACTTATTAGGCTTAAATGCATAAAGGGCAGACTTAAATGTCAGTAATGAACTATGGGTCCAGTGACTGAAGTTAGTGAGATACAAGGTTTACACACTGTTCAGGGGAAATAAGGAAAATGTGCAGTCAGTTAAGACATTATCAACAGAATGATAAAAAGAGTCATAAATTGTACACGGAGCACATCATTACAATATAACACGCAGAGTATCAGTACAGTTTACTGATACTGTGCTCCTCATATTGTACTGATGTGCTCCATGTACAAGAACAAGTTCTCTGAAGCTCATACCAAACTCTGCTTTGCAAAACGCTTTTCAAAATGGCATTAACAGTCTGAGAAAGTGCAAACTCACTCTTTCCATCACACGCCACAATCTTCACTTTGTCCACTTTAGCCATTTCCTGTGCCTCCCGGAACTCTACATCATTCAACATGAAGGTCCACACGTTGTCACAGAAACGGTATGTGTTCAGTTTGCCAGCCTGTGAAAATGTACCATCTGTTGTACTTGTCACTGTATGCAGTTCATTTCTTGATGTACGTTATTCTGATCTACATCATTATTTGGTCTTTCCATCTTGAAAATGTCCATGGAAATTACTGCTTGGGAAACTCTGGTGCAGATGCAAGAATATTAAAACAGACCCTACAGAAATAGGCAGCGAGTATTCAAAAGCAAAAGATACTGTACCTTGAATGTGAGCCTGGACTTGACTCTTGTAGCAAGGGCTGTATTGATTGATTTGTCAAACTGCAGCAGAACTTTGATGGCCAGTTGTGGAGTAATTTGACCATACTGAAATAAATGACAGATCAGTGAAGCAGCTGATAAACAGTACCCAAATTGAGTGTTTGGGGTCCACACAGTCATGCCCAACTCTTATGTGAAGTTAACAGATTCATATCAATGGTGCACACTGAGCTCTCTACAAACAATGATACAGCTGACGCGCAGGTACAACTTCAACACAATGCCATGCTTCTTGCAATGAAGATAAGATAACAATACATGCAGAGGACATATTGAATGAGATTTGTTTCCCAACAAACCATCTTCTATGTTACGAACTGAATCACAGACATTAAAATAATATCATCTTTTGATGGTTACTACAGTCACTGCTAAACAGCCTGCACTATGGATCACTCTTAAGGTTCGTTAACCAAACAATAAATACATACATATGTGCATGTATTCCACAGATTTGTAAGTGTGTCATAAAGACAGCAGGTAGTAGAACAGTCATATATACACAAAAGATATGAATTTACAGTGTACAATACTACAAAAATTTTATAAGAACAGTACTATATATCATCTTTGCACATACAAAATTTATCTACAGAGTAAGAGGAGTGTGTATGTAGATATTTTCTTAGGGCTGTTTTAAATTTTGCCTTGTCATTCTTAAGGACTGTCACACTGGGTGGTAAACTGTTGAAAATTGTTATGTTAGCACAGAAAGTACTTTTTGGAAACAAGACAGGTTGGCATCTGGTCTATAAAGATAATGCTTATTCCTTTTATTAATATTGTACATAGATGAATTTGTTTGAAAAATATCGTGATTATTTGATAATGAAGCTCATTAATTAAAACATATACTGGCATGGAACAGGTAGAATCTCTAACTGTTTAAACAGTTGTGCACCATCCATAATTTTGATGATTTTCGTTTGTAAAGTGAAAATCTTCCCACTGTTGGAAGAGTTACCCCAAAAGATTAATCCACATTTTAAAATAGAATGAAAGTAGGCATAGTAAATTGATTTCAGTGTGTTAATGTTAATGATATTGACCGTCCAGATTGTTATGTTACTGATATGGACCGTCCACCTAATGTCGTAACATGGTACACTGAACTTTGGAAACAAATGCTCAAAATGGTCCATCCAAACTAAGTGGTTATCAATTTGTGAATCGAGAAATAAGATGATGTTACTTCAACACTCTGTCTTCTATTAGTTAAACAGGACCTGAACCAATCTTCAGATATTCCTCAAATTACACAGAAATGTAATTTAGCTAACAAAATTTCCTGACTGACGTAACTGACGTGTCCAATGTTACACATGTGACTGGATGAACAAATAAACCAAACCAAACCAAATCAAAAGCCTTTGCCAAATCACAGACAATTCTTCCGACATGCATTTTTTAGATTATAGATTTGAATACACTATCTGTTAGTCTGAAGGCAGCATCTTCAGTTGATATTCATTTCCCAACACCGTATTTTTCTGTGACCAGTATGTTGTCTGTATGCGAGTGTTGGCTAAACACGATATTTGTGCCGTATCTCCCCTAAATTTGTTGTCGAAGAGCGTACACCATAACCTGTACTTCTGTATACTACACGTCTGTAGACATGCCGCAGGGCACCTTTAAGAACAATGGGTATTTGTCAATATGAAATCTACTTTGTATTTGTACTGAACTTGCTCGGTACTTTTGTACACTTACCTGGATTAATTCATCGAGGCTTTCCTGCAAAGTATTGCCCAACGTAGTGTTTCTATATAACTGATAAGACATAATGAATTGGTGAACTCGAAATATGAGACAACGCTCTATGCCAGTTTAAAATCTTCGAACCCAAAATTCCATGAACCTTCCTCTAACCTCTACCAATGCGTCAATATTGCGTTCATAAAGCCTTGAAATGTTCCAACACTGAATAACAGCGGAAATATGGAATAACAGCGAATGACAATTTACACACAGTCGGAGTGCTCTATGATGATAGCAACTGCCATATGCATGATCTGTGGCAACTGCAGACAGGTGACCGAAGGGAATGGAGTAGTTAAAAGGTGTCTGAAGTCACAAGACAAAGTGCGTGGTCGATTTCATGATTTCTGTTAAAGGAGTATGGCAGACGGGCAGAAGGAGGAGAGGAGGTCAATAAGAGATTCTGCCAAATCCTTAAAAAAATACGGAAGTACGTGCAATCACTTTAAACGCCAAGATCACTTTGTCAAACACTATGTTGCTGAAGGCGACACAATGCAAGGAATTGCACTGAAATATGGTGTTACTGTAAGTATACCGCATATCTGGACTAAACTAAAAATACGTTTAAACTGTGTTCCATGCATACGCAAGATGAATGATTGTACCATTTAATAACGAGAAAAAAGACGTGGTACTAGAAATAATTTGAATGTGTGTCCCGGTTTTCTAACCTCCGTGACAAATATGGAAAGAACATGTTTTTCCGTTATAATTTTCCCATAACGTAATTACTTACATGACACACTTAGGATTTCGTACACATAAATATTACTAGCATAACTAAACCAAATGAAACTGGTCCAAATTAATGTGTCATAATCCAGCCTAAAGTAACACTGCAAGTTTCAGGAATGAGAATAGTGTAAAATACCAGCATGAATTCTTAATGGCTATAACAGTTCTTTATAAGTCGTGACATTTGTCATGGGGCGGTATAGCTGAATGATCTTGAGTTGTGTTTTGCATGGGTCAGGAGACAGGAAATGTTCACATCGATTAGTGGTGAGACATCACATGAGAGTTGGTATAAGAATCAACATAATAGCAACAAGATAATGTGACAGGTGGGTAGGATGTTCACCGATAGGGAAACAGATTATGAATTGGTGAGGCAGTGGTTGTAGTTTATTGTGAGGTTCAGTTTCATAATTTGTGTTGAGATACTGAGTGAAACAACATGCGACTAATTGATATTGTAGATGGAGCAGATTCGCCGTGTGAATCAACTCTGGGCATCAGATAGTCTGTTCCTGCGGGAGAGCCTGCTGATTCCAGTGTCCACATTGGACACTGCAGTGTCTCCATCAGGTGACCTAGTTGTAGACAGTGTAGAGGACATGCATTCACCAAGCAGCATGAGTAACAGTGACAGTGAAGAGAGAAGCGTCAGGGACTTTCTTGTCAAGATTGACACATCAATAGCCAACACTAAGTCCCAAGTGAAAAAATCTGTAGGAAACAGTGAGTAAGTTGAGATACACTTCTGTTCTGTTCGTTAGTAAAATGTCCTTGCCTCTCCCAGCTTGACAGTGTCAGCAAAGTGCCCAACATTAACAGTTATGGTTTTGGTACAGGTTTGTGGATGAGCAAGACGCTGCATTCAAACACAGAAGAGTTCCGGTTTCAAGGCTACGCCAGCAGCAATCAACATCTGTTGAAAACGATGTCCTGACGGCACCGCACCCAGTCGTGATGACTCATAGTCGTAAGGTGCGTTCATCTCTCCAAAGACTGGAGAAGGAACAGGACGAGATGTTCGAATTGTAGCATTCGTACGTGCATTTGCACCATTCACAGATGTCATCGTGGTGCAACATGCCTTATGACATATTCGAGGAGTACAAGACTTGTACATAATGCATTGTATATACACTAAGGTTTTTGTAATATGCCCATTGTATTCCACATATCATCAAGTGGGAAATGACCTTCCAACACATTTTGTGTCTGTAAATATGTGAACGTAACTTCATCCTTATCTACTTAATTCCCGTTGTCAGACAAAGAATGTCGCTGTTGCAGTGACAATGTTAACGCTACTCAGAACTGTCCTACAGTACTGGAGTATGATATGCTATCTCTGGAAGATGGGTTTCCTCCATGTATAATGTAGCGTAATGTAAGTCCCAGAATAGCTGTATCATTTGATACAGTGCCATTCTGATCTAGGAACCTCTCCTTCCAGTAGGATGGCAAGTAGCACAGAAGGTCACAATGATGTCACTTTGGCCTGCTAACTTTCGGAGTGGGGTTAATGGCCAACTACCTTGTATTTCCTTAAAGACTTTCAACGTTGAATTTTGCTCCTATTTTCATTGATTTGTGTTCTAAAACATGAGATAGTGTAACTTTTTTTAAAAAATGATTTGTGTGGTTGGTATCAGCATTGTGCACTTGATGTTTTTGTATTGATTCTTGATTCTAGCTGGCACATTCAATCCAGCCATCCTCCAGCAAGGGTGGGCAGGCCAAACTTATGGCCAGGATTGCAGTTCTCATGGGTCATTAGTTTGGCCATAGTTTGTCTAGTTATTGTTTTATATACTCTCCCTACGTTTCTGACAGTGGAGTAAAGTCTGCAGACTACATGTATGTTACATTCTTCCTTATTTGTCAGTTGGTGTTTTATGAGATAATGTACCAGTCATTATTTTCTCCGACAACTATCGCTTGTTACTTTCTGCCACTACTGTCACACGTGTGGGCCGGTTGGCTGAGTGGGTTATGTTAGTATGATGAAGGAGCTGACCGGCAGTAGCAGCTGACAGTTGTCACATAAAGTAATGGCCTTTGTTCCATTAATCAGCAAATCAAAACATGCATCAATCAGGCCACAGTCGGAGAAATTTACGAGTAAAATATTTTGTGTTGTGGTAAAACTGGTCTTGTTATTTACTCAGTGAAGGAAGGTGACTCACTTGTAGCTGTGAGCAGAACTGACAATACTGTTATCCTCATTGTTATGTGTAGAAAGGCTGGGTGTTCAGAGTTGTCTTGATGTTACTATGGCTGTTGAGTGTTGGACATTACAAGATGCGATGTACGTTGCTCTTGTTATGTAACTTCATCCGTTCCAGCCATCATTTGCTTCCCAGTCAGAGAGGGATAAAATCATATCACAATTAGTAGTTACTTCATGCTGATAATTTGCCAGAGTATGTTTCTGTGAATTCTGTCACCTGATGGCACTGTCCTGTTATTGTTATGCTGCAAGCAAGAGAAATGGTCATACATTTTTGTATCTGTCTTTCATTCCTTTTCCTCTTCAGTATTTTGATCCAGCAAGATGTAAAGGTGCCCTGTCATTAAGGCATTTAAGGGGAGTGGAGGTATAGCTCCACTCATTCATAACCTAGGCACCAGCACCATGCCCCAGTCACTTTACCTGGTGCAAACAGATGCCTGGGCAGCCATTCACTGGGAGGTTGGCTGGGCTCCAGAGCTGCTGTGGACAGTATGGAGAAGGGAATAACCTGATGTCCCTGCCAGGAATCAAACCTTGGGGTTTTGAGGCCATAGGCCATAGCTTAGCTGCTTTACTTGCTGAACTCTCCCAGCTTCTAGGCAGATGTGTGATGATGACAACAGCCAGGTTATTACCCACATGTGCAGAGAAACAGAGTTACAGTGTGGCACATCAGTTGACCTGGCCAAACAAAGAGTTAACAGTGTGGCACATCATTTGACTTGGCCAAAAAAGGCAAATTGTAATCTGCCATCAGGCTGGAGTGTTGAGAGGTGAGAACTCTGGGGAGAGGGAGCAATAAGGCAGAGAAATTTTGATGTGGGTACTGTGGCAAACTGCATTCAAGTAGTGGGGACCATCTGTGGCATTGTAATACTGTGTCACAATAAAACGGTAAACTGTGCGTGTGTTTTCATTTCAAACCTGTACAGATGCACAACATAAAAACATTCTTATGCGTATTGGACCGTGCATCATCTTGATATTTGAATAAAGGTAGACCAACTAGATGACACTTGCTTTATTATGTCAATTTACTGCTCAACATGTTTCAGATGTTAATAATACATCCATCTTCAGGAGCTTGCGACTACTTGTTGCGTTGTTGTGTAGGCTGACTTGAGGCGTGCTGGTGTTATGTAGCGGGATTGTCTGTTGGTGATGTGGTATCCAAGTGTAGGCTGAACCACTGGTTCAGCCTAC
>Ga0123352_10021333_pt1 | contig 10323 bp, 2 predicted proteins | sample TergutLab28metaG_FD_89700 | JGI IMG/M metagenome (GOLD analysis project Ga0123352, IMG submission 89700) | Labiotermes labralis P1 segment gut microbial communities from Petit-Saut dam, French Guiana - Lab288 P1 | ecosystem: Host-associated > Arthropoda: Insects > Digestive system > Gut ...
AGTACCAATACACAAGTACCAATATACAAGCACCAATATACAAGTACCAATATTCAAGTACCAATATACAAGTACCAATACACAAGTACCAATATACAAGCACCAATATACAAGTACCAATATACAAGTACCAATACTGTATACGAATCTGCAGTAAGCGCAGTGTTTAACACTCGTATAAATATAATGGTGAACCCCTCTAATTTGCGCAGAGAATTTAATTGCCCCACTTATTTTCTTAACTTTCTGTGTGTGTATGTATATATATATATATATAAACTTATGTATGTATATTATGTATGTGTGTATGCACGTATGTTTATATATATATATATGTGTATGTATTTCTTACGTATATGTATGTATTACGTATGTATATGTGTGTGTGTGAGTGGACATAATGCACATATTTACTGAATTTATATTTTTGAAACTTTATTGTGCTTCTTTGGTTTAATGTAATAATTCTATTATTCACAGCCTCGGCACACCAACTGAAAAACACTTCTCACATTACATTAAAAAATACATCGTTAAATAAGAAATAAACCATTGATTTCTGACTCCAACCTGTGACTAGCATTTCACGAAAAGCAAATTAATTAACGCGTTAAAATATTTTCTTTGTCCTATTCCGATACCCAATTTGATGTGAACGCAGTTTGTAGGCATGAATTTCCTGGGAGAATTTTGGAAGTCAGAATACAAGTTTATTGTCTGCTCTCTCCGGCAGTTAACGGCAGAATAGTAGCAAACCGTATATGTAGGAGATACAAGTGACCTAGAGAAGAGAGGAAAGATACACAAGAGGATTTTGGCAATGGACACTCAAGTTTTAGAATATAATACGCGCTGAATAATGTTAGAGACTGGAAAACGAAGGCATCGGAATGATATGAAAAATACCACATTCATAGGTTTGTGCATCGCTTCTAGCAGCAGGTAGCAGTAACGGTCTGACAAATGACTGACGCTGTATGTGCAGTTTTGAACTCCTGATGATGGACGGAAAAACCGTCTGAAACATGTAGAGCTTCTTACATAAATAAATAAATTTGAGAAAAGTTGCATCTTGTTGGTTGTACTCTGAGAAAAATACCACCTTTACAAATTTTTCCAAACAAAACGTAGACCTGAAGGGAAAACATGTACTCAATCACAGTATCATCCTTGATGTTCTGATAAAGTCAAGTTAGACAACTAGCAGCAGTACCTGTGGAATGAACGTAATAAAAGCAACAACACGTCCATAATGTCACTCTGACTACAACGACCACGCAAAATATATGCGTATACAAATTAGCAATGTCACAGACAGCAAGTGTTGGTACTTACTTTCGAACAAGTCAAAATAAAACAAAAGGACATTTCAAGAACACACATATTTCACGTTACCCACCTAATAGAAGAGGTCGTAACAATTACAAAACTTTCCTAATGTTTGAAATATACGAAGAGGGAATGTTTCTTTACTGCTGCCTCTAGTCTTTTACAAAATATAAACCTTCAGTAACCGCTGCTTTCATAAATATATTTGACAAACACTGTGAAAGGTTTTCTAAGGCTCAGTCGCATTGTTCTATAAAAATGGTCAGGAAAGATTGAACACATATTTGAATTAGAAATACATGCACTGCAGCAACAGACAAAACCAATTATATACATTAAAACAACACAGAATTTCAATTCTATAGGGCCCTGATGACAATGTTTGACCCACAGGTATGATCTTTCTTTCTTTTGACACTGTCCATCGTTTAATTCTCTTATTCCAGAGCGTAGTTTCTGAAGTAGGCTTTGCGCAGTCCGCTAAAGCAGTTTTAAGTGAACATAGACGTTATACATCAAACAGTTTACATAAACACAACGAATATTCACGAGAATTTCATTCCCCAAAATGTGATTCATAGCGTTTTGTCTTCGTTTGTAATTCTATTCACCGAGAAGAAAATTTTCAGAATATTTCTGAAAAGTCCGGAGCCTGAGGCAACTAACAAACAACATTACATCCACACAAGTGTGTAGTAAACACCTAAGATAGTTATGTCCCCCTGCAGTAAGGCCTCATTTATTCGGTCTCAGTGCATAGAATTCTTCAGTTGAACCAGCATCAGACGAAATGAGAAATAGCCTAATATTTCTATGAAAAAAGTCCTTGTTTAATTCTAATTATTTCAAGCCTTGCAGTAATAATATATATCGCCTACTGTAACAAGAAAATCTGAGTTCGCCACTCAGTGTACTGATGTAACCATGTGTAAGGATTGTTTTCCTATAAGTCACTAAGCGGTTAGGTCTTAATAACAGACACGGAGTGCATTTTGTTTGTGAATTTATTATTATTATTATTATTATATGCACGCAGTTGAAATGAATGCCAATCTTCAAAGAATATAGCATGTAGTTTTCTTTCGGATACCCGCGAGGAATGGGCACAAAGCTTTGACAATGTCAGTATTCATACGTCTTTTAGGAAGGAATGGACTAAAAGGGCTGCCATCAATTACGGTTTTACCGGAAACAACTTTTTAAAACACTCTTTCTTTCGAAACTGTATCTTTCTACTTTGAAGTTATTTAAATGGGCACGATTTTTTAATTATTATGTACAAATAAAAGACAGGCAATGTACGTAAGACGTAACTTTGAGGGGCGTTCGTGTAATCATTGTTGCAGTGGAAAAGCAATAAACATTACCTATACCGGGAGTGTGTGTTTGTAGCCTTAGGTACTCGGCGTGAAATGCGCATGCGCCGTATTTTCCTTGTGGACTCTCCGGCTCCTCTATATTTTTCCACATGATTTCATACATGGTACGATTTTTAAAAAAAATTACTGAACACAAAATGTGTGTCTTGATTTTATTCATAACTTTTGTCTCGAACAATTCTCATTCTAAGCAGAAATGACCGCGATGTGATTAAAAAATATACATTAGTCCTCATGTAAAGCACACATTATTCTTTTCCGATTTTAGTGAATTTTGAACTTTCTGGCCAGATATTCGAAAAATACTCAAGTATCAAATTTCACCAAAAAGTCCTTGTCTAGTGGGAGCCGAAGTGTTCCATGCGGACGGACAGAGAGACGTGACGAAGCTAATAGTCGCTGTTTGCAGTTTTGCGAAGGCCTCTAAAAACAGAACATATTTCTAAACGCTGAAGCTTTGTCTACAGTAAATATCAATTTCCGTTTTAAAGAAGAATGTGCATGTCCGTCTGTACCTTCAAGAAAATTTGGTGCTCTGAATTCTGATTAAATTTAAAGTTTATCAGTTTTTTCTTACGCGGTTTGTTTACTAGACTGTGTGACGTCTTTATTGTTTGTTTTGTAGACTGGCTGCCTCGTATCTCGGTTCGTTAGCTAGAGTCATACGCGCCGTTGTTGCCTGTTGGACCAGAAATACAAGGCTTTAGTGCACGTGATGCCGCAATGGGTAGTGATATCTTGGGTTCAGAGAACACTGCGTCCTTCCGTCCAAACCATGACCAATTTGCACGTCACACAAAATGTACTTAAAAGAGTTATGTAGCTCTGATATACAAGACCGGAATTTTACTTATGGTCAGAATATTTGTAGGCGGGATAGCGTACTCGATATAGCGACTCGCTACAGGCTGGACGGTCAGGGGATCGAAACCCGGTGAGTGTGAGATTTTCTGTACCCGTGCAGAACGGGCCTGGGGGCCCAAACAACCTCCTATACAACAATGGGTACCGGGTCTTTCCCTAGGGTTAATCGGCCGGGGCGTGGTCTTGATCACCCACCCCATCTATTGCCGAGGTTAAAGAAAGAATAGAGCTATATCTCTACTCCCCTTCAGGGTCTTCGTGGCCTGTTCTAGGGTAAAAATTTACTCTTTTCCTTTTACAGTCAGAATATATTCACGGAAGGTCAAGTCAGGATTAAATTACATCTCGAGAAATTTTTGCAATGTAATAACAATAATAATGATAGTGATGATAATAACGACTATTATTATGAAATGCTTCGAAGGTGCCCAAGTGTTATGTCACAAAGTTGAGTATTAGTATGTGGAGGTACAGCTCCACGCCTTCTTGATCTACGGATTGGGGAAATAGCCTCTCAGTATCCAGGGTTAGCAAAGTAGCTCCCAAAACGTGCTTCGCGGACCCCTAGCAATCACCGAAGTTATTTTCCTTTTCCTTGTATAAATCAGAAAGGAAGCACATAGTGCCGAATGCTTTTAATATCACACAAAAATTCCTGTCTGAAATAATGGTCTAACTTAGGTTTCTCAACAAGGAGTTCCCGCATCCCTGCGGGTCCTTGAGTTGCGCTAAGGCTCGCTCGAGTTGCGTGGATTCTGTTCAGAAGAATGTAACTTCTTTTCCTATGAGTTTTTCATTATCATTAATTTATTGTCATTCTGTTACAAAAACCGCAGTCGTTGTTGTGCATATTTGATAGTGACTTAATACAGGATGTTTGAGCTTAAACTTTACCCCGTGTTGTGCTCCAGGGATCGGGGATGCAAGAAAAGTTGAGAAACAATGGCCTAGAAGGCTGTAGGTTTACGAAACACAGTCTTTCTGGTCTTCGTGAGAAGAGCAAAATTTGTGGAATTAGGTTCTGTTGGAATCGAAAGCGATTATGATGGTGATGATGATGATGATAATATGTAATATTAAAAAAGATGATATATTATTGTGTAGCAATGTGCGAGCATAACTGTTGAATGAACCACAGCCTGAAGGGCTCTTTTAATATTTCAGAACTCTAAATTTATTGCCTACAGAATTTTTGAAAATGCTGCGTCCTATATGCAACGTGTGCTTTAATATTTCAAAGCCCCCCTTTTTACTCGTAATGTTTATTTGTGTTTTTATTACTCTCAGAATAAACAGTGTCATCAGATCCTTCCTTGTGGTCGACAGACTGTATTCCTATAAAGATAGGAACTGAATTCTTTTATGTTTATTTTCGGGTGTCAGTTCGTTAATGGAAACAAAGTATTCAAGCAATGGCTCCTTGACTACATTAACATGAGGTCATGCAAACTCTGCGAATAGCAAACACGGTTTATAAAAATAACCTGCAATATATATTGTCGTAGAAATTTGAGTAGCATATGAACAAAGGGCAGAAGAATATAGTCTATTTTAAAAATCGTTAAAACTATAAATACATAAGAACATCTCTCTGCAGAAGTTAGATATTTTGAAACAGACAGGAACATTTTCCAGAAACAATGGTATAAAAACTCTGTTTACCAAATGTACAGCACATTATTGCAGACAGACAATCGTGAAATGTTTTGTTCATGCACAAGAAAATGAGATTGTTAGGTTTGGTAAAAGAATTTTCAGTGAAGAAAGAAATGTTTGTGCACGTAGCGCTATAGCAGGTGCAGACGGTACGTGCTTTCTCTCAAGATATATGAATATTGGAGAAATTACCGATTAATGAGACAGTTCTTAAGACTCGAAAGTTAAAAATTTTGGCAAAGAAATGTTCATTTTTGTCACTGTGGGCATGTAATTTTACGTCCAGAACAACGGAACTTTTTAACTGCTCTTAAAGAAAACAAAAGCATAGAAAATATATGACTTCAGAGAGAAAACTAAGAACATTTACGACGTAAAGAAAGTGATGCCATATCGCTACACGTTATCGAAAATTCCTGTAAATAGTAAATCCTACTTGCATGTGGAATTGCGTGTTCACTGTCATATTCCAAAAACGTGTAACGGAATTACATTTTTTATGCACTGAATAGAATAATTGAAGGCTGTGGAAGTCTGAAACTCACATAATTCATACACGACATCAGTGTATACACATGTTGCACTTACTAAACTTTCATTGGTGCTCATTTGTAGTCCAGAAGGGTTTCAAAACTTCACTGAACTTTTAGAATCGTCTTATAGTAAAAAAAAAAACGCGACTTTCTAAAAATATGTACGTATATATATATATATACACACACACACACACACACACACACACACAAACTTATATGGAAACTTGAGGGTTGTTTGAGCGTGCGTCTTCCTCATGAAATAAAGTGAAATGCCAGCTTGATGCAACTAGGTAATTTTATTGATGTATTCTTAGCTCGACATGTTTCGGGCATATACGCCCATCATCAGGAGCATTAGATGTTGAGTTGCAACATATTGTTTTCTGCACCGTAAACACGACCTACGCAGCGGCTCTCAAGACCACCACCCATCCAAAAACTGGGTGCAGAAAACAATATGTTGCAACTCAACATGGGCGTATGCGCCCGAAACATGTCGAGCTAAGAATATATCAATAAAATTACCTAGTTGCATCAAGTTGGCATTTCACTTTACTTCATTCACTTATATATTTGCGCACGCGCATGTGTGTGTGATATTAAAATATACAAGTTATAATTCCAGCATGCCCCTACCTGAACGTCTAACGTGTGTACAATAATTCATTTTAATTCAGTAATAATTATAGCTCCAAAGTTGCTTAATATAAAACAAGTGTTCCCTGAAGTTGTAAGAACTTTACTGTTAACAACTGACTTGCGGCCTGCACTGGGTTTGGAATTTTTTTAAGGTCAATTTGTAATAGAAAGTTGGCTGTATATTGCTCTAAGTGAAGTTGTTCCACCTGCTTCACCCAGCTTTGACATTTCTCTGTTACACCTTTTTATAGATCTTTGTTATACAAATGCTCGGTCAAGTTTATACGTTCATTTTTTCTGTCCTTTTCTTTTCCAGATCTGCAGTCTTCACCCACAAGCTTATTATTTATAGCTCGTTTCAGTTTATTTGAATGTTGAATTTGTCTCCTTAGATGAGACCACCAACTTATTGCATTTCATCCTTTTCAATTCCCCTCTTGTCCGTTCTATTAACTCCACAATAATGGCATTTTATTGCCATTGCAATGAAAAATTAACACAAAAGATAAAGGTATATAAATTCCTAGAAAGAGCTTTTGAAATACAGGAAAATTTAATTAAGCGTCTATTGCTCCTTTTTAATTCTTTTATAAAATCCATGCTTTAATATTTCGGAAAATATTGCGCACATTTATTTGGATAATCTCATCATACCCTATAGAACAAACGATTATAAGAAATTTGACATAAAGAAATAAGCCACTGTAATCGAATTGAGTCCGGCAGAGTTGAATCGAAACGTATTCACTTACACGCTGTGAAAGAAGAACCATTTTGTTTGTAGTCGAGCCCATTCGTGTTCAAACTGGCAGTACTTCTTTTTTCCCCAGGATTTTGCCGGCCACTTTTTGTTCCGCGTGATCGGATTCATTTTTTTAGGGTGCTGGCAGCACAATACAAAATAGAGCACAATGTACTTCTAAACGGCACAAATTTTTTTAAATATGCATTTTAAGGATATTCCGAAAACAAAAACAAACGAGGTTGCAACTTGTTCATGATCTCTCCTGATTTGTTTCGTGACAATACAAATATCATGTATTGATACTGTCGGGAATTAAAGTAGTTGAAAGCCATAGTTTTTAATGTCGACATCACCCAACGGTGTCCTGGGGGGGGGGCGGCAAGTGCTACATAATACGTGTCTCTTCCACACTTAGAGACAGCTCGAGTGTCCTGGGGTCGGGGTCGAGAGCAGTATGTCGATATTTTTCCATGTGCAAAACGAAATCCAAAGGCTATCAAAAAGAGTGCTGCGTGGATTTGGCCTACAGGAACATGAATACGGACAGAGGGGAGAGCACTGTATGAAAATTTGTATCCCTACGACTAGGATAAACATTACTGAAGAAAAATCCCTTTTATGTGCGTTTCTTAAGTCGGTCAACAACACTGTAGTGTACAGCTGGTCAAGAATTTCGCCGAAGAGCCCGATAATGCCGTTTTCAAGAAACCACGAATAGGAAAGCTTCTGTAACATTACAAAAATTGCGTAGTATTTGACAACTGATGAATAAAAAACTAACTACATGCCAATTTTTATTTTAATGTACTTCTTATAGGCTCAAAATGTTTCGGGCACTACTATGCCCATCATCAGGAGCTCGCGACTATGATGTTGATTACCACATTGGTCGTTTCGTTCTTGGTTTGTTTATGTTGGCAGTTAGGTGCGGTTAGGCTGGAGTAGTGTTCGGCTGCAGGCTAAAACCAAGAACGAAACGACCAATGTGGTAATCAACATCATAGTCGCGAGCTCCTGATGATGGGCATAGTAGTGCCCGAAACATGTTGAGCCTATAAGAAGTACAATAAAATAATTTTGGCATCTAGTTGGTTTTTTATTCGTCAGTTATCACAGTGATGCTCGGTCCAATAAACATCAGATGCGTAGTATTTATTTTATTTACTTATTTACACATAATTATTTTAACGTTTGATTTACTAGCTACTGCTAAATATAACTCACATATATACCAAAAGCAATAAATAAAATAATAGATAAAGGAAAATATCATCTGTCAAAACACAACTTATATTCTCTATCTAAAGTTTTGGCTACATGTATCAGATTAAATCATGTTGATTTAATCCGAAACAGTCTGTGTTCTGACGGATGATTTAATATTGTTTCTTTTATTTAGTTAATAATACAACGTGATATGCACCAGCAATATAATATTAACTATTGATATGATCATGTACGTACCTGTTCTCAAAGGGTTAGCACAAGCAATAAAATTTATCTTGCTCGGTATCCATTCGCCGTCTAACACGCAATGTGCATGCCCACACTCGCGACTCGAAAAATTGCATTCTTTTGATCTTCCTTCCCCGATTATGATATTCCATATATATGTACATATTCCGTGAGAAAGGATAAAGCTGAAACCATTCCGTGTTGTAGTAATAACCAAAGAACGTAATATCCACTCTTTTGTGCTGCTAGAACTCAAAGAGCCAATTAACATCTCATAAAGACATAAACGCAGACTTCAGTTTCATTATGAAATATTATAAAATCTTGTAATTGTGTTTTCTCTATATTGCAGTTTATATGTCTGTCTGTCTGTGTAACATGGCCCTTTAAAAAGGACAAATGCTTATTTTATTATAAGCCATAAGGCAAGGGTCAGAGTAAACCAAGATGAACGGAAATGACACCAGCTGAATTAATTTTTGTGTAAAATAGATAATAGAAATCTCTTTATTATTTGCCTAGGAGAAAGGGGAGATAGAGGCCATTATTACGCGGTTATTAGACGCAAGCAAAACATAGAAGGAAATTCTATTTTTATTTTTAGCCTTCGGATCCCTCTTTGAATTAACTGCTAGTCTCCACAGAGTTACCTGATTTTACTTACGACGCCCATTCACAAGAACTGCAATTTTATATTTAGAACTGCAATTTTATTTTTAGAACGGCGAAATGTGTTTAAAGTGCAGTAGACAAACTTTGTAAAATAATTCGCCGTGACCAAAAGAAACCGTACCCAATAAACGTACCAACGAACAATTCAGTATTACTGATATAGCATCTCCATTAAGTGGCCATTATCTTCATCTGAGATGGTATCACTAACATCTTTACACATAGGGGGGCAGGATGAGTTGGAAATATGGATAGGACGAGAAAAGAAAAATGCTTCCGAAATTTTAGTACGAAAAAGCGTTTAAAATAATCGCTTGGTAGAGAAGATTGTAGTGTTACAGAGATGAGTTTTGCGATAACAGGTTTTGAGGGTGGGAAGTGAGAGGAATCTGCTAATGGCTGCTTCCAGTGGCGACTTTTGATGTTGGGGATGTTGATCCTTAGGGTTATTACTGTATACCTCGTTAACGTTACTCTGATATTCCTGAGGGAAAGTTGCTCCACAGTCCGGTGCAGAAATGGTGAAGGCAGATAAGAGCCTTGCAAGAAGTAGTTAAGCGGCCTGTACAAACCTTTCCGCATTGTATGTAAGAAGATGAGGACACTCCAGGCAAGGGGCAAGTTTAGACAAGAAAAGGAGCTAGGTAGAACAACTTCACTATCACACGGGTTGTGGGATTTGTGTGGGTTGTGTTTCCTTCGGTAGCTTTAAGGTGTCTTGTTCCAAGTTACACGAAAATAAGACTAGTTTGTGCCTTCGGTTTGTAAGAATTAGTGACAATAAAATTAACCCTTCAGCCATAAGGCTGACAAAAACTAACACACAGCCGTACATCAAAGGCCGTCTCGTGCACAGGTTGAGAGAGGACTCTCTCAACCTGTGCACGAGACGGCCACCTATAAGTGTGATGATACCAGAGGCTGAGTAATGCAATTTTGACCTCCTGATGATGAGCACATGTGCTCGAAACATGTAGAGGCATGAAATAAACTTATTGTAAAACAAAAATTTTGTGCATCAAGTTGGTTAATTACTGAGATAAATATA
>Ga0123352_10021334_pt1 | contig 10322 bp, 10 predicted proteins | sample TergutLab28metaG_FD_89700 | JGI IMG/M metagenome (GOLD analysis project Ga0123352, IMG submission 89700) | Labiotermes labralis P1 segment gut microbial communities from Petit-Saut dam, French Guiana - Lab288 P1 | ecosystem: Host-associated > Arthropoda: Insects > Digestive system > Gut ...
CGATTGCGCATTATCCAAACCTCCCTGTGATATAATCTTCGCAGCGTTTATCGCGTGGCATCGAGAATATTTGTTCGGTGTCCCCGTACTCGATTAGTTCGCCAAGCAGGAAAAACCCTGTGTTATCGGAAATTCTGGTTGCCTGCTGCATGTTATGCGTAACGATTACTACCGTGTACTTGCTTTTCAGTTCGGTGACAAGTTCTTCTATTTTGGTTGTGGAGATTGGGTCTAGCGCGGAGGTTGGTTCATCCATAAGCAGAACTTCCGGCTCAACCGACAATGCTCTGGCAATGCACAGTCTCTGCTGCTGGCCGCCCGATAAGCTTAATGCGCTCTTTTTCAGCCTGTCCTTTGTTTCGTTCCAAATGGCGGCATTTTGCAGAGATTTCTCGACAATTTCATCCAACTGAGATTTCGATTTAATACCATGTGTGCGTGGTCCATACGCAATATTGTCGTAAACGCTCATTGGGAAGGGGTTTGGTTTTTGAAAAACCATGCCAACACGTTTTCTGAGCATGTTCACGTCGATATCGCCGTAGATGTTATCGCCGTCAAGCAGTATGTCGCCCGTAATTTTACAGCCCTCTATCAGGTCGTTCATGCGGTTAAGGCTTCTGATTAACGTAGACTTACCGCAGCCCGACGGGCCGATAAATGCGGTAATCATATGCTCAGGTATTTCCATATTAATGCCATTTAGTGCTTGAAAATCATTATACCATAAATTTACGTCTCGTATAGAGAATTTGCTATATTTTTTCATCGCAATGCTCCCCTTAATGCGCTTTGATAAATCGTGCAATCCACGATGACAGCGCGTTGGTTAGGATTACCACAATCAGCAGTACGGCCGCCGTAGCGTGCGCTTCGCCCGGGTGAGTGCCCTCGTTTGCGAGTGCGTACATATGTGCCGACAATGTGCGTCCTGTGTCAAATATATTGTTTGGCACTCTCGCCACGTTGCCCAACGTGAAGATTATCGCCGCAGTCTCGCCGATTATCCGCCCTATCGCAAGAATAGTACCTGCAAGAATTCCCGGCATAGCCGCCGGAAGCACTATCCGAACCACCGTCCTGAGCTTGCCCGCGCCAAGCCCGAAAGAACCTTCGCGGAAGGTGTCCGGCACTGCCTTTAAGCTTTCTTCAGTTGTGCGCATGATAAGCGGCAAAATCATCATCGAGACTGTGAACGCTCCTGACATTAGAGATAAGCCCCAGCCAAGCACCACCCCAAAGAAGATGAAGCCGAATAAACCGTATACAATCGATGGAATGCCCGCCAATGTCTCTGTGGTAATGCGCACTATCTTCACAAAACGGCTGCCGCGCTTTGCATACTCAACCAAGTATATTGCGGAAAACACTCCTATGGGTACAGCCAAAATCAACGATAATCCTACAATCATCAGAGTTCCCATAAGAGCCGGAAACAATGACTGATTCTCGACTGTATACCGGAATGCAAATAGCGACGGGCGGATGTAGCCAACGCCATTAACCAGCACATATCCTACAACAAGCCCCAACACTGCGACTGTAAGCCCTATACAAATCCACGTCAGCGCGAAAAGGACAAAATCCAGAGGTTTTCTGCGCGTCATCTTAAATATACCGGAACGCGTCATCTAAGTCCGTCCTTTCTCTTCAAAAGTGAGAACAGCATGTTTATCATCAGTATAAATACGAACAGCACAACGCCCGTGGCTATCAGCGCGGCTCGGTGGTCGCCGTAGGCATAGCCAAGCTCCAGCACAACGTTAGCTGTCAGCGTTCTTGTGCCGTATAAAAACTCGTACGGCATTCTTAGCACTGCTTGATTACCCGCGACCATTCTGACTGCCATTGTTTCGCCTATAGCCCGCCCGATGCCAAGTATTATCGCAGCCATAACGCCGGATTTTGCAGCGGGCAGAATCACCCAGAACACCGCTCGTTCATGGCTTGCGCCTAAGGCTACAGCACCTTCGTACATTTCGCGAGGGACAGCACGCAGCGCGCTTTCTGAAATGCTTATCACGGTAGGCAGAATCATCATCCCAAGTAGGATTGACGCAGTAAGTATGCTGAAACCTGTCCCGCCGAAATATGTCCTGACAAACGGTACAAGTACCACCATCCCGAAGTAGCCGTACACCACCGATGGTATACCCGCCAGCAGATTAATTGCCGGTTTTAGCACCCGATAAATGGGCTTGGGGCAAACCTCTGCCATGTACACCGCCGCAAATATGCCAATCGGCACACCGAACAAAATTGCCCCGGCTGTAACATACAATGAGCCGACAATCATCGGCAGTATGCCAAACCTTGGAGGCTCCCAAGTCGGACGCCAATCCGTACCTGTTAAGAAGTTCCAAACCCCTATGTTTGCCATAGCGGGCAAGCCTTCCATGAACAGAAATACGCAAATCAGCCCCACCGCTATAATTGCGGCAGTGGCTGATAATGCAAACAATATTTTTGCTGCGGTCTCTTTGTAAAAACTTATTGGGCGTTTTCCCATCTCGTAACCTCTCCAAGGAAAATATCTCTCACGCCTGCAAGCGTCAATCCTTCAATATCATTGCTCGGGTGTACTATTACCGCAATGCCGTCAATAGCGATTGTCAGAGGTGTCATGAACTCCAATTCGCTCTCTCTGAGGTCGCGGCTGGACATTGCTATGTCTGCCAAACCATCTCTTACAGCACTGATTCCATGTCCTGTACCCGCGCCATGCACGTCAATTGTAACGCCGGGATTAAACCCGCGGTATGCCGCGCTCAAATGCTCCATCAGCGAATAAACGGAGGATGAGCCGTTGACAACTATCGTGCCTGTCAACCTGCTTGGAGTATACTGCGGTGCGCCTTGCGGCATAGATGGAACGTAACCTCTGCCTGCAACAACTTCCTGCCCTTGTGCCGAAAATATGAAGTCAACGAAATCCTGCGCAAGCTCATTGAGTCCGACATCAGTGTTGTAGCCAATCAGGAACGGTCTCTGAATTGCGTATGTACCGTTCAGCATGTTTTCAACCGTAGGCGAGATACCATCAATGTTCAGCACTTTAATCCTATCATCGGTCAGCGCAACACCTGTTGATGCGTAACCTATAGCAGATGGGTTTTCTGCTACGCTCGTCATCATTACGCTTGTACCCGGTGCGACTATTGCCTCTAAGCTGATATTGTCATTTCCGTCAATCGTAACATCGACGATTTCAACAAACGCACCGCGTGTTCCGCTGCCATCTTCACGGGTCACAACGGTTATCTGCCCCGAAATACCGGTTGTATCTGCCGAACCTTGTGTTTGCGTATTGCCTGCTCCACACCCTATAAGTACAAAAGCCGATATAGTTAACATTGATACTGCCAAAATTTTCGCAAAACTCTTTCTCATCATTGTTCCTCCTGATTTTTGATTATCAATCTCATCTTTTTTGTTCACGCTATGAGCATATATTACTTATGTCAAAATCAAATGTTTTTTATGTAAAATCTGTGTAAAATTTTTAATAGTTCTACTTTGATTAGCGATCAAACAAAAAAAGCCAGTGCAAAACACTATGCTGTTGGCTTTCCAAAAACTTGCTGTTTCAAAAGAATTATTTTTACAAACCCATTGACGAAAGTGAAATCCTTTAACTGTTATGCTACGATTATACCATATAACAATTGTGTTGTTAACAGTTTTGTGTTAGAATATTGTAAAATTTGACGATATAGATGAAAGGACTTGCAAAATGATAATAGGGATTGACATAGGCGGAAGCACAACGAAAATAATCGGGCAGGATGGCGGTGCGGTAAACAAGCCGTTGTTTGTTCGGGCGACAGACCCGGTGGCATCGTTATTTGGTGCGTTTGGCAAGTTTGTGGATGAAAACGGCATAATGCTTTCGGATATAGAAAAGATAATGATTACGGGCGTTGGTTCGTCGTATATAACGCGCCCGATTTACGGCATGCCTACGGAAAAGGTGGCGGAGTTTAACGCAATCGGTATTGGTGGTTTGGCACTTTCCGGGCTTGCCGAGGCGATAATCGTCAGCATGGGTACAGGGACTGCAATTGTCCGCGCGAAGGGAAACACATCGACACATATCGGTGGGACAGGCATTGGCGGCGGTACAATCCTGGGGCTTGCCAATGCGATGCTGAAAGTCCGCCATATCGACACAATAATCGAAATGGCTTCAAAAGGAGATTTGCACAATGTTGATCTGGTAGTTGGTGATATATCCAAAGACATCCCCGCAAGCCTCTCACCTGACACAACAGCCTCGAACTTCGGCAAGCTGTCCGACGTTGCCACGCAAAACGATATCGCATTGGGCATACTCAATATGGTATTTCAGTCGATAGGTATGACGGCGCGATTCGCACTTATAAACGACGAGATCAAGGATGTTGTCCTAACCGGAAACCTAAGCACCTTCGACGTATGCCACGATGTTTTCGGCAGGCTTAGAGAACTCTTCGCGATAAACTTCATAATCCCGAAGCATTCGGAATTTGCAACGGCACTTGGAGCAGCGTTGTATCGCAATTAATAGCGTAAAATACTTTATGGAGGTGCCGGATGAAGAAACTTATGGACTCTTACCAGCTTAGAACATGGCTTTCGTTTTTATTGCTTGCAACGGCAGTAATTGTGATATACAGCGTTTCGCGGGAAATCTACGCTGTTTGGAGCTGGGTTACTCCGTTTTTCAGAGCGTTGTCGCCGTTTTTGTGGGGGTTCGCGCTTAGTTATGTACTGAATATCCCGCGCGAAAGCATAGAAAAATTACTGGGATTTGCCTGCGAAAGAATCAGCAGCAAACGTGCAACGGAGCTGCTGGTTAAACGAAAGTTTGGGTTTAGCATCCTGCTGACATACCTTTCGGTTGTGTTTATACTCGTGATATTGGTGAATATCGTTGTTCCGCCGATATACGCAAGCATACTGGATTTTATCGAGTTCTTGCCGGTTTTGTTCTATAGGTTGGAGGCTCTTATCATACAACTGGATGCAAACGACAATATACCGTTTTTCGAGATTGGTACACTCCTCAGCCTGTTGTCTTGGGACGAAATACTGGCAATTTTCAGTACCGACAATATATCCACGGTGTTTGAAACAATTATGGATCTTTCAGGGACAGTGTTCAACGCTGCTTTGGCAATAATTTCTTCGGTCTATTTCTTAGTAGAGGGCGACAAGCTGAAAGCGTTCCTTGGCAGGCTGCTTAGAGCGTTTGCATCGCCTAATGCTTACGGCGGAATTTCCAAATACGGCAGTAACGTTAACAGCTATTTCAAACGCTATATCTTCTGCCAGGTGCTTGATGCGGTAATTCTCGGTATTATAATGACTATTGCGACATCCCTGCTGGATGTGCGCTACGCCTTTGTAATCGGGCCTATGCTTGGCGTTGCGAACCTTATCCCTTATTTTGGCTCAATTTTCGGTACGATTATCGCAATTATCATCATAATGTTGACCGATGGTTTCGCATTCGGTCTGGTTTGCGCGGCGGTACTGCTGATAATCCAGCAAATCGACTCGAACCTGATTTTCCCGAGACTGCTTGGCGGCTCGATGAAAATCAGTCCGCTGCTTGTAATCATCGCTATTGCGGTGGGGAACGCTTACTACGGCATTGTCGGTATGGTAATTGCCATACCGATAAGCACAGTCTTGAAGAACATCCTCGATGACATTCTGACGGCGCGGGAAGAACGGAAAGCGCAAGAGCAAATGCAAACAAGTGAAGAAACTTTGGGGGATATAACGTGACGCCCGTAAAGATAACTGCAAGAAACATAATGTTCACCGTGCCGATGGTATACCAAGGGCAGACATATGCTTTGAACATGGGTCTAATTCTCGGGAGGCAGTACAACTATGTTATCGATACAGGTTTCGGAAGCGGGAGTATTGAACCGATTTTGGCGTACTTAGGTAATGACCCAAAGCCCATAATTGTCGTAAACACGCACTTTCACTGGGATCATGTTTGGGGGAATTGGATGTTCCCGAACAGCATTATAATCGCGTACACTGCATGCAGAGAACTTATGGAGCAAACTTGGGATGAAGAAGTCCGTGAAAACGCGGAATTCATAGACGGCGAAGTTCACAAGCACCTGCCGAACTTGCTAATCAACGACAGCATATACTTCCCGGACGATGGCATAAAAATCTTTCATACACCGGGGCATTCCCCGGATTGCATCAGCATCTACGATGAAGTCTACAAGGTTCTGTACGCGGGCGACAACATAGGTGACACGGACGAGGATATACTTCCGCATATCGGCACAGATGTTGAAACTTTCAAAGATAGAGTTATCGACGCATACAAGCAATACGACTTCGATATGTGTATTTCAGGACACAATAAACCACAGGGAAGAGATGTTGTTTCTCGCATGGAGGCGGCACTTTTGACAACACAAAAACATGGTGTATCTCAATAGAGTTGCACCATATTTTTACTTTCATTTATAGCGGCATGTATATGCCAGAGACTATCGTTCCAAAGCAAGTTCGATTAGCGTGTCGACAATTTGCGGAGTGCTTAGCCCCGAAGCGTTGAGCATTGCTGGGTACATGCTGATGCTTGTGAAGCCCGGGATGGTGTTGATTTCATTGAAGAGTACGGTGTTTGCGGTTTCGTCCCAGAAGAAATCGACCCGTGCCATGCCGTGTGCGTCAACGCCTTCGAAAATTTGGAGGGCGAGGGTGCGGATTTTGGTGGAGACTTCCTCGGGGATATCGGCAGGGGCGATTGTCTGCGAGGTTGAGTTGTTGTACTTGGCCTCGTAGGTATAGAATTCTTCGCCGGGGATTATCTCACCAACGACTGATACGAAGGCATCGCTTGCGTTACGTCCGATTACAGAGCATTCAAGCTCGCGCCCGATTACAGCTTTTTCTATGAGTATCTTTGTATCGAACTCGAATGCGGTCTTTATGGCTTTGATTAGCTGAGCTTTGTTGCGAACTTTGCTTATGCCTATGGAGCTGCCTGAATTGGAAGGTTTGACAAAGCAAGGGTAGCCAAGGGTTTGGCGCACTTCTTTTGCGGCTTCGTCGAGGGATGCTTGGTCGCCAAGTTCGTGAAGTTTGTAGGACAGGTATGGCGAACAGGAGATGCCAAGATATGCGGCAATTGCCTTTGCGGTGAACTTATCCATAGATACTGCGGAAGCGAGTACGCCGCTGCCGACATATGGTATGCCCGAGAGTTCGCACAGGCCTTGGATTGTACCGTCTTCGCCGAAGCGTCCGTGAAGAACAGGGAATACGACATCGACAGGTATTTCACGCGCTTTGTTAGCGGCTATACGCAAAAGGCTGCTGTTTGTGCTGTCGGGGCTGAGGATGACGATTTGCCCGAATTTTTCAAGGTTTGGACAGTTGAGGTCGTTCGTTTGGCTGTCGTTTAGCAGCCATTTGCCCGAAGTTGTGATATATATCGGGATTACATTGTATTTTTCTGGTGAGAGATTGGCGATTATTGTGGTGGCTGAAGCCTTGGAGACTTCGTGTTCTGAGTTCGCGCCGCCATAGATAACCGCAACGTTAAGCTTCGACATTTAGAGTGTCCTCCAATATATTGGTTTTTCGATAGTCGAACTAATGGTTCGACTATGATTTTGCTTCACAAAATCCCCCTGCCTCGCCAAACTACGTTTGGCTGGTCAGAATTTTCGCTCCGCGAAAACGGCTCTACGAGCCGCCCTGCTTCTTCAGGGTTCATGGTGTGGGGCGTTCGCTAACTAAAAATCGCTGCACGCTAGTCAGAATTTTCCGCTTTGCGGAAAACGCGTGTTGCGCGCCCGGTTTCTTCCGGGTTCTGCGTGCAGATTTTTAAGTTATCTCACTGATAGTCATAGTATGCTTCGCATCGGTAGATTGGCATGCCCTGTGCGGAAAATTTCGCTTCGTACTCTGTCATTATATTCTCGGCGCAGTCGCTTTTGTGCAAGTCTAGTGAGATATTGCGCAGGGCGAAACCATTTTGCGAAAACTGTTCGAGGCTGAACTCGAATAGCCGGGTGTTGTCGGTTTTTTGGAATACTTCACCGGATGAACCCATCACAGTTTTGTAGATTTCAAGGAAACCGGAGTGGGTAAGGCGGCGTTTATACCACTTTTTTCGGTTGCGCCAAGGGTCGGAGAAGTTTATATAAATTCGTGATAGTTCGCCGGCTGCAAAATAGCTTGCAAGCTCGGCAGCGTCACCGAGTATGAACGCAACTTTAAGCCCGGCTTCGCGTGCGGCACGCGCTCCGCTTACAATTACATTGAGTTCGCGCTCGAGTGCGATATAGTTGATGTTCGGGTTGCGCTCGGCAGATTGGGTGATAAACCGCCCCATGCCGCACCCGATTTCGAGATGTATTGGGTTGCCGTTGCCGAAGTATTCATTCCAGTGTCCGGCGTATTCGGCAGGATTTTCAATAAGAAGAGGATTGATTTCTATTTCATGTGCTGCCCAGTTTTTTCTTCGCGCTCTCATAAAAACCTCATATTTGTAATTTGGTGAAAAACCTCTTGAGATTATATCCCAAGAGGTTGTAGTGTTTGGTTAGAAATAGTGTTTAATCGGGAATGACCAAAACTTGGCCAATCTGCGGGTGGTATGGCGCTCTCATGTTATTAGCTTGAGCTATTCTTTCCCATTGTCCGGCGCTACCATAGAAAATTTCGGCTATCTGCCCAAGGGTTTGCCCCGGTGCTACCGTATGTGTGCGGCTTGGAGGCGTTGGGCCTGCCGGTTCGTCCGCGGCTGTACCTTGCCCCGGCGGGGCGACTTGCATCAGAGATTCTAACCGAGCGATTTCTGCATTGGCGGAGTTAAGGTCGCCGGTTAGTCTGTCATTTTCAATCGTGAGTTCGTTTACGCGGCGCAAACGTTCGGAGGATACATCGGCCTCGGCTGTTGCTTCAGATAACCGCTGATTCAGCGAGATTAGCTGGAATACAACTATAGCCAGAACCACTACACCCAGGAAGATTGAAACACCTGCGAAAATAAGTCTCATTGGTGTGCCGCGCTCGTGCGGACTGCCGTGCATGTCGTCTTCATCTTCATCCTCACGGCGGACGGCGAAACGAGGTTTCCGTGCCGATGGCCTGGAGGAAGAAGGCTTTTGACGGCGAGGCGGATATGGATCGCTCTTTTGAGAATCGAATTCGCGCTCGGGTTCTATCTTTTTATATTCTTTTTTCGGGCGGGCAGGAGGTTCGGTGTCGTAGCGACTGCCGCGCTCGTCGTAATCGTCGGAGATTCGTGGTCTGCGGCGTGCGCCGACAGGGTCAGGCTCGGGTTCGCGGTGCGGTGCGCCAAGAGGTTGTCTCCTGCGGTACAGGCCGAATCCCAAGTCGTCCTCATCGAGAGGGTCTTGGTTTGCGGCTTGACTTACAGCGCCGGCACGGCGGCGTCTGCTGCTTGGCCTGTCGTATTCGTCATCGTCCGAATCCACGCCGGGTGAATTGTCTTCCGAGGAGTACCTGCTGTGCCGCTGGCTATCTGAGGCAGGGGCAGATTCACTTTCGCCGCCAAAGCCTTGTACAATGCTGCTGGTTTCATATTGGTTTGGAAGTTCAGAACTTTCATCGTCATCATTGGGCGCAAAAAGACGCCCGACTGCTTTGCGCGACATATCATCGTTGTAGTAGTCGAGAGTATTGCCGAGCTTAGGTTCGATTTTTTTGCCGGGGCTTGTGTCACCCGCCGGGTCGTAGTTGTTTCTATCATTTGTATCGTACACAGCGTACACCTCCGCAGGGGATGGACATGTTGCGCAAAACGTATGAAACGTTTGGCGTTCGTGAAAATGCGCATTGCGCCACTTTCGCAAAGCTAAATTCTCTTTTCACACATTTGTTGTAATTGTCATGTATTTTTAGAGATTATTCTATATGTTTGATTTCTGCGTACTATAATAACACATAGCGGAAAAATTAACAACAGAAATTTAATCAGAATGTAATATTCTTTAGAATTTTGTTATTTCTTGCGGTTTGTCCAGTCAGGTTTGTTTACTTGCCGTTCTCTGGCAATACCGAGTGCGTTATGTTCAACATCATGAGTAATTGTTGAGCCTGCAGCAATAAAACAGTTTTTGCCAAGGCGTACAGGCGCGACAAGGTTGGAGTTAGAGCCGATGAATACGCCATCCTCTATCGTAGTTCTACTCTTATTCTCGCCGTCGTAATTAGCGGTGATACAGCCGCAGCCGTAGTTAACGTTCGAACCTATGTCGGCATCGCCGATATAGGAAAGGTGCGCCGCTTTCGATTTGTTGCCGATGTTTGAGTTTTTGACCTCTACA
>Ga0123352_10021341_pt1 | contig 10321 bp, 3 predicted proteins | sample TergutLab28metaG_FD_89700 | JGI IMG/M metagenome (GOLD analysis project Ga0123352, IMG submission 89700) | Labiotermes labralis P1 segment gut microbial communities from Petit-Saut dam, French Guiana - Lab288 P1 | ecosystem: Host-associated > Arthropoda: Insects > Digestive system > Gut ...
ACTACGGGCTGGAGGGTCCGGGATCGAATCCCGGTGGGGACGAGATTTTCCGCCCGTCCAGACCGGCCCTGGGGCCCACCCAGCCTCCTGTAAAATGAGTACCTGGTCTTTCCCGGGGGTAAAATACGGTAGGGGCGTGCTGCTGACCACTCACCCTCTTCTAGTGCCGCGGTCACGGAAGAGTACAGTTATACCTCTGCCCACCCCTGGACCACACCGGGCCTGTAACGGGATCACTTTACCTTTCTTTACCTTTATATGAAATTTTTAACTTCGATTGATTCCGAAACATTGTAATTGTATTCTGGTTCTTGCCAACCTGAAGATGGCCACATCAGCGGTCGAAACATGTAGGTGGCTGCTATACAATAAACTTACGTCCATACAATAAAGTCCATTAGTTGGTACTTTTAAAAATTTCATACTTCCAGCTAAGTGTTTACTGCAGGTAACGCTGTAATAAGAACTTACCAATATTCAGTACAAAAGCGAGTTTAATGACAATGAGTTTTCCGACTTAATTAATCGTGTCCAACAAAGTGGTCAGTGCATGAGCGACTTGTTTCGGCTTTAAAAGAACTTTGAATTTTGTCCACAGAGTGTATTTAATGGTTCGTACGGTCCTCACAATGGACATTAACATTTCCCAGTACAGAATTCAACCAGTGCATATCTAGACGTAGAATCGGGTGCCTCACATTAGTGCAAATCTATATGCTGAATGCCTAGACACATAGCATGGGATGTCTCTCATTAGTGCGTATCTAGACGCAGAATGGCTAGAGATAGTACATGGAGTGTCTAATACTAGTGCGTATCTACACGTTGAATGTCTAGGGACATTGCATGTTTTGTCTAACATTATTATGTATCTAGACGTAGAACTCCTAGAGACAGTACACGGGGTGTCTCACGTTAGTGCTTATCCAGACGGAGAATGCCTAGAGACAGTAAATGCGGTGTCTCACAATAGTACGTACCTAGATAGAATGTCTAGATATAGTACATGGGGTGTATCACGTTATTGTGTATCTAGACGGAGAATTCCTAGAGGCAGTACATGGGGTGTCTCATGTTAGTGGGTATCTAGACGTACGTGTAGAATGACTACAGAGATTACATGTGGTGCCTCACATTAGTGGATAACTAGACGCTGAGCGCCTAAGACACATTACATGAAGTGTCGTATATTAGTGCATATCTAGACAACCAGTGCCACTGACCAGAAAGGTTAATGAACTCCCTGGTTTGCCAACAGAACTTCACAAGGAAATTTACCTAAAGAAATAAAAGGTTTAAAATTCAATTTACTCGGCTAATAACAGCTGGCTTCGTCCATCTACAGGTCGGACTCACCGTACAGCCTCAGGGTGCCCTCTGCCCGACCCAAAGAGTTGGTAGACACACAGTTGTAAGTCCCGATATCGGTGCGCCCGAAACTACGGATCACCAGCCACATGTACACTTTGTAGGCCGATCGGTTCTCACGGATCGAATACTTGGGCCTGCAGAAAAACAAGAACAATAAAATTGGTGATCACTGGAAATATTTCTTTGGATGGGAGATAATTCATACTTTAGTCAGTAGTACTGTTTTATGTGTTGTGATATCGTGTAGCCTTGTAGATCACTAGGGGAAGTCTTCGTGTTACCTGCTTTATACACATTAAGGGCAGAAAAAAGAGTAGGATACAGATAGCAAGTTCCAGGTAACTTCGATTACATTAAGCCATACGGAAAACGATAGTAATATTCAGGTTCTACACCCTGAGACCTTCAATGTAACATACGTTAGTGCTGAATTCTGAGGATTCGCTTATGTCTGGGGATTAACATATAGTACAACACTCTCCCTCTTACTGCGCGTAAGACACATTAGGAATGGATACATCCATACTTTATAGTCAGTAACGACGCAAAACAAGCAAGTCATTTAACCCACTGGTATAATAATTTCCACGATAAACAGACCATATTACTTTATTTAACATTTAACAAGACAGTCAATTTACGTATAACGTAACACTGAGGTGCGTTCGTTCAACCATTTTTGCAGTGGAAAAAGCAATAAGTATTACATATTCTGAGTGTGTGTTTGTAGTCTTGGGTATCTAGCATACAATGTGCATGCACCATATAGTCATATGTGGCCTATCCAGCTTTACAACTACCTCCCACACTATTTCATAAACGGCACAATTTAAAAAAAAAAATTTGAAAAAATGTGTGTTTTGATTTTCTCTGCGACGTACGTCTAACACACTTCTCATCCTAAGACGAAATGAGCAACATATGATAATACAGGTACATACGTTTCCATGTAAAGTGTTCATTATTCTCGACTGATTTCGATGAAACTTCAAATTTCTCGGCGCATTTTTTTTTAAAATACTCAATCATGAAATTTCATGAAAATCCGTCCAGTGGGAGCTGAGTTATTCTATGCGGACGGATAGACAGACAGACAGACGGGCAGATATGACGAAGCCAATAGTCGCTTTTCGCATTTTTGCGAACTCGCCTAAAAGTTCTCCATTATGTCCACACAGTGCATTTCTGTGTTTCATATGGATCTTGGAACAAACAGCGATTATCTCCCTCTACAGCATTAACTGACGGCTTTGTATAACCGAGAGCTTATATAAATACAACGTGTCAGTCAATAACACAACACTTTATTTTATATACAATAAAAATAGTACATTGTCAGGGCGACATGTTTCGACCTTTATTAGGTCATCTTCAGGTCCTCTGGGATAACAGATTCTAGAGCTCTTGGATCTGTTTTCCCAGAGGGCCTGAAGATGATCTAATGAAGGTCGAAACATGTCGCCCTGACAATGTACAATTTTTATTGTACATAAAATAAAGTGTTGTGTTATTGACTGACACTTTGTATTTATATGTTATAACACTTCGGGATGGAAAACATTAAATTCATAGCGAGAGCTTATATGTTTACTGCGCGGTACGAGCTAGATCATTATATGTAATTAAAGTTAACCTGAACCTTTACAAGTTTAAAGTTACATATTGGCACCCAAGAGAGGCTAATGGATCCTAAAGGAACATGCAGTGTGGAGTTGTGGCCTGATTTCTCTGCCTCAAATCAGAAAACAGAAGCGGGATTCTGTAAACATGGTATTAATTAGATTTCGCGTTCCGTCCAACGCGGGAAATTTCTTGACAATACGGGGATCTGTTGCAACGCGTGGCCCGACATGTGTTATACGGCCTGTACCCATATTTGTAAATTATATATATATATATATATACATACACACACTAAAAAATTACATAACAATTTAGGCGGTCAGGTGTGTCACTGTCAATCTTGAACGTGCGGAACGCGAAAGTCAAAAGTGAAGGAATAAGAAGCACAATCAGTAACCCTTTAACGCCTAACGACACCTATAGGGGTCGTACCGTGCCGCTAACCTCTAAAGTTGCATTTTATATATTTATTCAACAAATATAGGTACAGAATATTTTAAACGTGTTATATACTGTCCGTTTTTTCTCTTCAAAATTCAGTTTGTTTCATAATTCTAACTTATTTGGTTCCTGTATTATTCACATTTTATATACAGGGTGTGCTAAAATTAAAAAAATAATTCCGGCGCCAAAAGGCTAATATCTACCGTTAATAGACAACAAATAGTTCCTGGTTTCACCATGTTCGTTACAACCAAAATATTAAGACTCCAAGGCCTAATTACATGTGTTGTACTGTGCAGTTTCAAAGCTGGAGAGGAGCGTTCTCTGCCGCCATATTTTCAGTTCCCTTCACACATTTCAACAAAATTACGTACCACCACAAAGAAAGCTCAATAACCCGTTCAAACATTCTTCCTTAATTCAACGCCAGTAATCTAATATTTCTGGCGGAAACAAGCTTCAAACCTCTCTGTACCCGTCACCCAAATACAGTGTAATCGGACATGATGCCAGTGGCAGCGAACTACTTATTTGCTTTTCAACTTTTTAACTATTTCACGCTTTTTGTAGTTCTGAACGAAGGTGTTTTGTGTCACAGCGTGACAATGCTCAACGCTGATTACGGTAAGTCATCTCGCGCACACATTATTCATGGAATTCAACAGATGCATACGGAATTCTGCACATACAGAGGCCCAGATGATAAGCTTGTAAAATTCATGAGCTAGTTCCCTTCCCTTTCTTTCCGTCTATTGGTCAACCGTCTCAGACAAAGGCAAAAATAATTGTGTGTGTATGTGTATGTATTTGTGTGTAAGTAAGTATGTATGTATGTGTGTGTGTGTATGTATTTGTGTGTATGTATGTATATGTGTGTGTGTGTGTATGTATGCATGTACGCACGTATGTATGAATGTATGTATGTATGTGTGTGTGTATGTGTGTATATGTGTGTGTGTGTATGTATGTACGTACGTACGTATGTACGCACGTATGTATGAATGTATGTATGTATGTATGTATGTACGTACGTACGTACGTATTTATGTATTTATGTATGTATGTATGTATGTACGTATGTGTGTACCTACGTATGTATTTATGTACTATGTATTTATGTACGTATGCATGTATGTATGTGTGTATGTATGTATGTATGTATGTGTGTGTGTGTATGTATGTATATATGTATGTACGTATGTATGTGTGTATTTATTTATTTATGTATGTATGTACATATGTATGTGTACGTACGTATGTATTTATGTACTATGTATTTATGTACGTATGTATGTGTGTATGTATGTACGTATGTATGTGTGTATGTATGCATGTATATATATGTATGCATGCATGCATGTATGTATGTATGTAGGTACGTACGTACGTGTATTTATGTATGTGTGTATGTATGTATGTACGTACGTACGTATGTATGTACGTACGTACGTACGTATGTATGTATGATGTATCTGTGTGTGTACAAGCATGCCTGTACGTCACTAGCGACATGCACGTGCCGATGTAGGATGACACGTTTATTTATTACAACCACGGAGAAAGGGCAGGAGTTCAGATGTAAAATGCGGTACTGACAGTTGCTGATTTTAAGATTTTAAATTCACAACGCCAACAACGAATGCGACTAAATAATTAATAATAAAAGTAGAGTTGTCTCTCTGCACGCCATGAATTCGTATGGGGCAATGGAGGCACTGTGCCACTTATTCTTAACCTTGACACTAGATGAAAGTGACTAATCAGCTTCCCACGCCGGGCCCTTCACTCTCCGAGAGAAACAACGCAGCAATATTGTAATGGTTACACAAACAAAATATAATTAAATGGATTATCAAGCTGGTGTTTCATAGGTACATTATTGGGTGAGAAATGAATAATAAATAAAAATAATAGTGGCTGGCATGGTGCATTAATTATTATATTTTATGACATGTTAATAGATCGCATGTTAATGTTATATACCTGAACACTGTATAGGGACATTTCGATTCTAGTGATCTGGAAGTTAAAATGGATGCGATGTTTGTTGTTCTCACAGCGATGCTGCAGAAGACCCAAGTCTTTTGAATGTGACACCGTACAGATCTGTCTATAGGTACCAGTGTTTCGAACAGTGTTGTTGCTTCCATCTTCAGGGTTTACCAAGAAGGCTATTCTGCAGATGGAACCAGCAAGCTACTCTTCATCACTGGCAACTGTATACCAATGTACACGGCGTCATATCCCTGGAAAATCTTCATGCCAAAGGTTTGTAGCATGACTGAAAAATCAGCTCCACAAACTTAGAAAACAATCGTCCTGCTTTCAAACAAATACGTCCAATCAAGAGCAATAAGAAAGCACATGTTCATACTAACGTCGAAACCCATGCAAACGTATTTCAAACCCTGAAATTGGCATGTTCAACATCTGGGATGTGTAGCAGCTGAGCCTGTGTTCTGGAATTTGTTTCTAATACAGCTTTCATGAGCAAAATCTTATATTTGTAACTGCGGCACGCCAAGATGTAATGAAGAATAGTATCTGAGCCCCCGTTTTAATTAAGCATTCAACAAAGTTATTGTGTTACTATCCACAGAGAGTTCTGGGTGTTATCTGCCATCCGCAGACAAACCATTTTGTAGTTTTCGACAGAGAGTCGTTGTTATTATAGTCTCCAAATATTCTACACCACGCTGTACAAACACATTTCAGCTTGGTTTGGTTTATTTATTATTGTCAATTTAACAACACTGTCAGTATTCATAATAAACGGCGTCTAATGCTGGAATTGGAGAAAAATCAATTGCATATAATGCAGAAGGAGGTGTTAGTCGCATAATTTGGAGTACTATGCAGACATATGGAGTACAACTAACCGCTGGAAGTTCTTGTTCTGCTATTAACAAATAAGAGTCCCTTGTGCCTCTACTAACATTGCGATTCCTGTGTTGCTACTAACATCTCAGAGTCCTTCAACATTTCGAGTCCTGTGTGGCTACTAACATCCTAGAATGCTTCGGTTGCTACTAACATCTGGGTGTTCTTCCTTCTGCTATTAACAACTGAGAATCCTTTGTGCCTCTACTAACATTTCGATTCCTGTGTTGCTACTAACACCTCAGAGTCCTTCGTGTTGCTACTAACAGCTGGGAGTTCTTCCTTCTGCTATTAACAACTGAGAGTCCTTTGTACCTGTACTAACATTTCGATTCCTGTGTTGTTACTAACACCTCAGAATCCTTCGTGTTGGAGTTCTTCGTTCTGCTATTAACAACTGAGAGTCCTTTGTGCTTCTACTAACATTTCGATTCCTGTGTTGTTACTAACACCTCAAAATCCTTCGTGTTGCTCCTAACAGGTGGGAGTTCTTCGTTCTGCTATTAACAACTGACATTTCGATTCCTGTTTTGCTACTAACACCTCAGAGTATTCTTCGTGTTTCTATCACAGAGATTCCGTGATGCTACTCACAGCATAGAATTCTTCGTTCCCTTACAAGATCAGAGATTCTCATGTTAAGTTAACAACTGAGATTTCTTCGGATTGCTATTGACAGCTCAGAGTTCTCGGTATTGCTACTAACAGCGCAGGATTCTTTGTTCTGCCGCTAACAGCTCAAGCTTCTTCGTCTTCCCATCAATCGTAAAGTGCAGCTGCCTTTCGCTTAGACGGCCGGGTTCCAGCGAGTGACATTTCCCCTCAGATTTACTGATTTCCTCAATTCATAAAACGAACGTCTTGAGTGACACGTAATGCACTGTAAAGTCAATAATAGAAGGAGGTGTGGTGCAGGGTCCGTCAATCACAGTGTCAGCGAGTAGCGGTGTTTAATTCAAAGTGGAAGTCTTACGATCTAGACTGACAACTTGAGGCGTCTAGATTATTCAGGCTGAACACCCTAACGTCTACACGTCAGCTACGATTTATTTAAAACCTAAGTGCATAGTAATGTCCCTGTGCTAGTTCCATAACATCTGCACAAAACATATAACGATCCTGCCTAATTTCGACAGACCTTCCTGTATCACTGCAATCCAATTTTACGATACGTTCTGATGGTTATTTCTTCAACACATAATTAATTTAAAACATTTATTAGTTTCCTTCTGATAATTTACACAATATAATATTAAGTCTGAGTGTCTTCTTTATGCCGTATTGCAAAAATGAACCTTTTCATTTTCATCCCATTACTTTCCTACATTAAGAAAATGTGTGGTGCCTTGCAGTAAGCGCATAAAGGGCAGATTTTCTGTCCGTCATCATGTTTCTTGATAGACGATCATACAAATTTTGAGGGAATATGGTTATGAGTCTACATTTCAGAGTAACAATAATAACTTCTATCGTTACCAACGCAGCATAACTCACAGCTTACGCAAAGTTCAAACAGCGAAACAATTCTACAAAATGTGGCCGATAATAATATATATTTGCAAATAAAAAAAATTATAGAGGTCGTTAAACTAAAATTTATTCGAGATATTCAATATATTGACCAAAAAAACTGCACTTAACAAAATACAATAAAATACACATCACAAAACACAATTCACGATAAGTACCATGATGATACTTACCATGAATTGTATTCTGTGTGTTTTATTGTATTTTATTAAGTGTATTTGTTGGTCTATATACTGAATACACGAAACTACGCTGTATCCGTAACACAGAATGTATTCGAGATGATTTTCAAAAACAAATTATATCCACACAGTAGAGTCTTCCTTCAAATGCTAACCGGTTCTCGGCTAATCAAGAAAGTACATTACTGTTCGCAGTGCTCCACCATTTGCCCCAAACCTGAGACACAATTAGCACACGACCTACAAGTTTATTTCATTTTACAATGGCGCAACAGCCACGGTGGGTCAAGTCCTTTTCATTATCGAGGATTCATTATCATACTCAGACACATCACAGTCGGTAGGACTCATCTGGACGAGTGATCAGCCCTACGCACAGACCTCTACCGGAAAACACACAACACTTACAAGAGACATCAATGCCTCCGGTGGGATCTGAACCCACAATCCCAGCAAGCGAGCGGTCGCAGACCCACGCCTTAGACCGCACGGCCACTGGGATCAGATTGTATTTTTTAAGACCAGTTTTAATATTATCCTCCAATTTACAACAGGGTATTGCTAGTGATGTACCTCCTTAAGGCTTTTCAACTAAAAACCCCGTGTGCATTTGCCTTTATCACATGCCTACCCTCATCACACATTCCTTGACATTAGCTCCCTCTGCTGGGCTTAACCGGGTAGGAAGCTATATCCGTGATGACGTGAACATAATGCATTTTCCAAAATTTATGCTTGAAGATACCCACAAGTATGCACAATCGCCAAAATCATGTTCATGTTGCACTTTTACACTGTTTATCGTGTGCATTATGACGAAGTAACTCATGTAACACCAACTAAAGAACTTTTCTATAATTTACGCTTACATTCCTTTACATAGCTCCTACATGTTTCGGTGTTGTTATATCGCCATCTTCAGGGGCGGACACCAATTTTTTTTAAATATTCAGCAATAAAATAGGTAACAAAGAACACGCATGTATCGTCTTATCAATACGGCAGAATTTTACAGGTTTTGTTTAAAATTATTTACATAAACATAATATAATATTTGTAAATGGTTAAATATGCACATGTCATTGAACCATATTGTTGTGTCAGTTTTCTATAACATTAGATTATGTTCACGTAAACAATTTTAAACAAAAGTTGTAACATTCTGCACCCCAGATATAGGTAGGAGATTCATTGTGACCCATTTCTATTGCTGTTACGTTTCAAAGAAATTTGGTGTCAGCTCCTTGATGATGACGACATAATAGCGCCGAAACATCTAGGAGACATGTAAACGATTATTCGCATAAATTAAAAAGACAGTGTATTTGTTGGTGTTACGTGAGTTATTTAGTGTTCATATATGTCAAGATACCATCGTCACAAACATTTAGAGAATTAGTTCAACCGAGCTGTTTCTATGGAGTGCTCCATTCTCGGTTGAAAAACGCGAATTGAAAAGGCAACCACAATCTCCCCCCCTCTCTCTCTCACACACACACAAGAATGAGAGTTCGAAATGAAAACTTAGCGAGAATAAAATTACTCATCCGTATGAAAAGAATGGTGGGACGTGTTTTTGACATGGCGCAGAGGGGCGACTGTGATTTCAAACAGCGGTACCGAGCAGAGTAATTGAAGCCTCTGGCGTGATTAAGGTCCAGGAAAGGTATTACTGTTGAAACCACTTCTGGTAATGGGCACACAGTGTCTACTGCAGTTACCGTTGTCGTCATATTAGGAACAAAAGCTTCTACTACGTACTTTATTTTTATCCTTCCGTACCTCTTTTTTTTTACCACGCTTCCAACATCGAATGAACTTTTCCTCCCTCTCTCCCTATCCGGCAGTAAGAAAATTCAGACGAGTGTTTTCCGATAATTAGTCAGCCAGTCGAGGTTGAGTGAGCAAATGGCCGAATGAAGGGGTGGGAAAGGGACAGAGCGCTCCAGCACCCTGTTCATTATGCCACCTCTCCATTCTCTCTGCCCTGTTCACTCTGCCTGCTTAGTACTGAATTTGGGACAGGCATTACTTTTATTCGCCAGTTCTTCTATATTTAATATTCATCACAGTTTCACAAATCACAGGAAAAGTTGGCGTAACAAAATGTCATATTGCCGCCGCCGCCGCTGCCACCACCACCACCGCCACCGCCGCCACCACCACAGCCACCACCACCGCCATCGCCACCACAACCACCACCACCACCACCACCACCTCCACCACCGCCGCCGCTGCCACCACCACCACCACCACCGCCACCGCCGCCACCGCCACCACCACCACAGCCA
>Ga0123352_10021343_pt1 | contig 10320 bp, 7 predicted proteins | sample TergutLab28metaG_FD_89700 | JGI IMG/M metagenome (GOLD analysis project Ga0123352, IMG submission 89700) | Labiotermes labralis P1 segment gut microbial communities from Petit-Saut dam, French Guiana - Lab288 P1 | ecosystem: Host-associated > Arthropoda: Insects > Digestive system > Gut ...
GAAGGCTGTCAGAACCGGTTGGTAGGTTGTGTGTCCATTGAGGTGTTCGTAGCACAACTACGAACACCTCAATGGACACACAACCTACCAACCGGTTCTGACAGCCTTCCTGCAGCAACGGAACAATATCAACACGTGGCGAAAACACTTTCCAATTGTCAGCTCCTGATGATGGGCACATAGTTGCCAGAAACATGTTGAGCAACTTATAAAGGAGAAAATAAAGCATTACACAAAAGTGGCATCTAGTTGGTTTGTTATCCACACTGAATTACGATGCACGGTCAACCACATATCAGATTTAATTCTTCTGTGTAATGGATTTTAATTTATGAAGAAAAAAATTGACTTTGTTGTAGTTAACCAATCATAATCAGACTTTTCTTCACATTTCTGAACTCCAACCTCCAACCATAACCACATCATTCTTCTGCATAACAAATGATAAAATTTTTATCTTGAAATTATAGAAACAATCCTGCCCTAAACTTGTCACTCCTGAGGCCCATCTAAAAGGGTCGTGTGTTGTGTTGCTTGTGGGCCGCGCTTGAGGAAAAACAAGTCTTTGCAACACTGAACATTGTTAGATACGTGCTAATTAACATGCAGCTTATCACAGGAGTGTATAAATTTTACAAAGCATCTAGAAGCCACCTACAATTTCGGAACTTCAGAAGATTGACATAAAAACGAATTTCATACTGAATACCCACAAATATTAGGGGCCCGCATATAATATTTATTCGTCCGGGTGACCTTGTACCGGTGATTTTTGTACCCTTGCTTTTTAACATTGTGGTGATGCATTTGTGGATTATGTTGCAAGGTGCTTGTAAATATACGATGTAATTTAATGTTAAAGTCATCACTCAGAGGCGAATAATCCCTTACAAAATCACTAGCTTGTCTCCTAAACACAACACTGCAAAGCAATCAGAAATGGGGCCCATGTACAGTCACGGTAAAATTAGTTCTAATTTTTTAAAATAATTGTCCAACGAGATGCAACACTAAGCAGTCTATTTATTATTCTGCAAATTCACTCTACATGTTTCGGGTGTCAACCACACCCATCATCAGGAGTATACAAAACTGTAACTACAGCCTCCGGTACTGGTCATATGTTTGTGCAGCTACTTCCCTCCAACGTGGACAAGCTAGCTTGGCCACGGTGGAGAGAGGGGACCAGTACTGGAGGCTGTAGTTTAAGTTTCGTGTACTCCTGATGGTGGGTGTGATTAGCACCCGAAACATGTAGAGTGAACTTGCAGAATAATAAATAGACTGCTTTGTGTTGCATCTCGTTGGACAATTATTAAAAATTTTATCAGCGAATCACGAAACCATGAACATAAAATTAATTCTCATTTTATAATTCCACGCATTTCTTTTTTCCTTATTTCTCATGACACGTTATTTTAGTAAATTTGCGCTTCCAAAACTCGATATTGTACAAGAACTATGTCTGTGACTGTTCCCAGTTGTTGATACTCGAATATTTTGAATAAATGAATTGCTTATCAGTTTATCTTTGGATGAAGCTGCATTATTATGTTCAGTTGATGCTAAAAATAGACAGTGAGGTTCATTTGGTCCGACGACTGCTCGTCTTGTGCTGTCAGCGGTGTGACGCTCACCTCCGGGTCCATTTCAAGCTGTAAACAAAATTGAAAGAAATCGAGGGATTAGATTAGCGAAACATAACTGCCTCCTCACTTAACCAACAAACATAACTGCCTCCTCACTTAACCAACAAACATAACTGCGTCCTCACTTAACCAACAAACATAACTGCCTCCTCACTTAACCAACAAACATAACTGCCTCCTCACTTAACCAACAAACATAACTGCCTCCTCACCTAACCAACAAACATAACTGCCTCCTCACTTAACCAATCTCAATACGAATTTTGTGCAACACATTGGCATCGTTGCCCAAGTTTAATCACACAACCTAACCAACAAGTTTCATTTTGTACAAAAAAAATGAATTGTTTAAAATAAAATTAACACAAATACCGTTAAGTACAACAATTGCGTACACGGTTATTTATTATTGCTTTATACTACATGTTTCGGCCTCATTTGAATATCATCGTGTATATTAAAAGGAAGGATAATTGGTATTTTCCTTCCGCCTAATATTTTTTGTGTTTTGTCATGTTTTGTACTGTGTTATGATTGACGGTACTTTTTATTAATTTTAGGTTATGTCGTTCTTAAGAGGATGTTCCAATAAAAGTTTACATAAATAGTCTATTTGAACACTCCAAAATGATTTACCTATCGGCCATCTTCAAGGTTATCTTCCTTTTTGTATTATTCACGATGTAACTCCTGATGACGGCCGAAAGGACTTAACGTGTTGGATTGTTTAAATAAACAATTAATTAATTTGTTTACGTTATATAATGCTGGTTACATTTTTCGGCTCTAAACAAATATTGAGGAATCCAGCATTCATGAATGATTTTACGTGAAGGAACGCTAATATTCCCGTACGTTGGCAAGATATACTTTCCTTTATTTCGGCCGAATGGTACACAATTTGAAACGCTTCCTCTTATCGCAACCTGTTGAATCTCTCAATGACGACTTTAATGGGAAGCCACAACAGAGTATCTGGGGCATCAGGTTAAATTATACCCACATTTGGACACACCAATAAGTGTCCTATCACAAAGCACCACCCACGTACAACAGCTACATTTGTGGACAAAATGTGTCTACCCCACAACACTGACCTTCCTGTGCTGGCAAGCCTCGTCATCCCAGCTGAGTTTCTTGACTCGCCGTGGAATAGAACCACTTGGCCAGTTGATTCCATTTTTTGGCTGATTATTATTATTATTATTGACCGTCGGTGTCGACGCCCTGACTTCATCCGGTATTTGAGGTGGAGCAGGCGCCACTTTGTGTTTGCCAGAGCCCAACCCCTGGGCGAGAGGATTAGCACAGGCTTCGCGGATGCTTGCTCTCGAAGAAGAATTTCTTGACATTATGCCTATAAAGGTTTGTACGGACTGCATTAAAATTCGATCACGCCACAAGCCAGGTGTTTTTAACACGTCAGTTTGCAAATAAATCAAGATTAATGCCGGGTACAGGACTCTTATACCAAAGTTCTCACCTTTTTTTCGTGATATCTTTACTATCGATGATTTTTTAATAGTTTTGCTTTCAGATATCATACAGATCATAAATGAATTCTCCTTATCAGACAACAAGAACTGTACCATGCGAGATTTCAGGCTTCCGCCGCGAAGCAGATGAGAACTGCGCTCTTCTGGGGAATTACGCAGCGAGTAGTGGTAATTTGAAGAAACTAGTTTGGGTTCTTGAACCCTGAGGATGGGACCGATAAGTTGTCCTGAAATGTAGGTAAGAAATTACCCTTCCTGGCGCGTAATCACTCAGAAGAGCGCAGTTCTCAAGAATTGTGTTGTACATTATAATCGGACAACCATAAAGTTGTCTCTGTATTCGTTATGAAGGCGTATGAAGAGTGGAGACACAGATCCAGTCATTCTTAACCACGAATACAGATAACAGATAAGAGGGTGATCAGCTTCACGCTTCAGCCGCTTTACCCCCGGCAAAACAAACCCGCTACCTATTGCGTAGGAAGCTGTTGTGGTCCAGGAGCCGGTCCGGAAAAGTTTGCCCCTGCTCTGTTCCTCGGTTGTCGACCATGCAGTCTAGTCGCTGTGCTGACTGAATTATCCTAGCTGCTACCCGACAGCAGGAATGACTAATTGTCTGAATGTTTTGGGGGGTGACAAGTTTTTGTGCACAGTGCCATGCAGTTTGTGCACAGTGTCATGCACTTTGTGCACAGTGCCACGCAGTTTGTGCGCAGTGCCATGCAGTTTGTGCGTAGTGCCATGCAGTTTGTGCACAGTACCATGTAGTTTGTGCACAGTGCCATGCAGTTTGAGCGAAGATGGTAAAAGTGCTATTGCAACAATTGAGTAATGTAATGCTGTAGCGGAAAATTAACCTTTTGAAAAATAGGATTGGTCTTTATTACATATAACTCACAGAGAACACCCTATCCTTTCATTAGAAAGAATAGCCGGTTAATATCGGACAGGCAGAAGACTGCTGTGTATTTTAAATATCACATTAAATACACAGACCCTTCGCGGACAGGGTACACACTTCTTATTATTAAACCTGGCGGTATATGGAATAAACATTAGGCTTCAGATGGTTAACTGTCCCTTCTCTGGGTTCGATGTCTAACTCAGGGGTGTCCAAGTTTTATTTTTTTGGGGGGGGAGGGATAACCACAACCATCATTGTAGGCTGGACTGCAGGACGCACGTGTAAATAGTGGCATGCCTAATCATACCAAATTATTGTGGAACTTTTAAATAAATAAATATATATATAAAATTTACAAATGTGACCGCGGGGGCCTAACACGAACTTGAAGGGCCGCAGATCGGGGGTCGATGGTCTAACTCACTTTTCACTGTGGCCGTCTGATAATTAGGCCCACCACCTTCCTGCTGGTTGTGGAACATCGGGTTGTCTATCTTGCCCGCTCCACCTCCGGGCAGTTTCTCTTGCTGTATTGGATTAGCCATGTAGCCTTTTGTCCCTGAACGATTTCCGGATTTGGGTCTTTTGCTGTAAGAAAATTATATTTCTGTAGATTAGAACTGATACGCTTTAAAATGTGTTCTATCAAATTAAAATTTACAGATATGAGACAAATTTTATAGAGGGCCAGTCAGAAAAATAGGCGTTTTTGAACTGCTTTGCTTCCACCTTCTAGCAAGAACGATTCACATTTACTCGTACTGACATCTCACTTATTTTCCACATCACTCCGTCACGATTGGGATCCCTATCATATCGTGGGATGAGATTTTATGTAAACTCTGTTGATAAAAGTTCATGTCCGGTGTTTTCGACCATCTTGTCACAGCTCTGTCTATCTCGCGAGCATCTTAAAATTTGTGGCCGCCATGATTTTGCTTCAGCGCTGGAAACTTATTTATTATTATTATTATTATCACCGTCGCCATCATCATCATCATCGTCATCGTCATCCAATTTTCTTGCTTCACAGCAGTTTAACTGGTGCCCACAAGAGTATGGGTCTCAATGACAAAACATTGCTTATTCAATTTTCTACCAAAAATTTTCTAACTATATGGCATGCACTAAATATCACTGCTTTCTGCCCTAGAATATACAGAGCGGGGCGGAGATTAGGCAGTTTTGAACATTCGAGTAATTTGTTTGGAATAATACCCTTGGTGGATAGCACTTGTGGTTGAAGGTACGCTGTTTTCATTTGCCATACTCTTATAACGGTATTATTATTATTATTATTATTGTTGTTGTTTGACGCAAGAAAGGGGCTACATGCGATGTGTTTTAATGTTATTTATTTCCAGAATTCTGCGCCGTGTAAAATTATTTCCTGACCAAAAGATGTAATAGCGATTCAATCGCGACCAACAACGATCGGACTGGGGTGGTTATTCTCCGGCGTCTCACTGCGGAAGTCTGAGTTTAATCCCAGGCCAGTCCATGAAAGATTTATGGCGGTCGCATTGGATTTTGACAGATTTTTCTCTGGTTGCTTCGGTTTTCCCTGTCAGCGTCATTCCACAAATACTCTGTACTCATTCATTCATTTATCATAGACGCTGTGGCTGCAGCTCAGTTACTGACAGAGTCCTTAAATAACGCAAAAAAAAATCGGTGTTTGGTGTGTATAAACATATTTCGTCACGAATAAATCCTCAGTGTGCGTCGCGGTACTTGCTGGCCTAATGCTCTAAAGGGGCTAATTTAAATCGAGAGGAGTAGAAGAGTGACAAATAATTGGTTAATTCGTGCATTGTTCAAATATGCTTAAGCAGATGGAGAATTATTTTACACTGAAGCGTAAGACAGGGTGACCCTTAAAATGAACAGACTGTAAGAAAGTGCAATAATATAAACAGCCAACTAGATGCAACAATGCCTGCAGGCAGCATCGCCGGTGCATTATGCCACAAGCTGTAAACACAGTCTAGTGCTCCTGAGGATGGGCGAAATTATCGCCCGAAACATGTTGAGTTGATTGTAATTATCAATAACAAATTTTGTTATTGTTGCATCTATTTGGCTGTTTATATTATTGTATCAGCGATGTACGGTCACATAAACATCAAATTTGTAAGGAAGTGGTTGTTATGTTCTTCTACGTTAAATTTTTTCTCTGTTAGTTATTGAATGGCCTGGAGAAAACCATAAGGACGAGACAGTCGGATGCACTTGACTTACTGCTTATAGATATAGAGGATGAGCATGATGATGATTAGTCCTAGGATCCCCAAGAGGGATCCGAATACAACCATCAGCATGTGGCTTGTACCTCCTGCCGTCTGCACCACACTTTCCGGGAAGTGTACGATCACTGGTGCTGTTGCCTGTAGCCAAAACAGTAACAAGACTGCAATACATCCATTTTAAATATGAGCCTCGTGTGAGGAACAACAGTCCGTGGTAAATCGGTGGTAAGTTGTGTTTACTTTAGCGTTCCTAGCAAGCATCCTGGCACTAACCGAAGCACTAAGTAAACACCTAAAACACTGCGAGATATTTATTAATTGAACAATTGCAAATTCAAAAGGATAAGGTTTCTCGTTTGAACCACCGTATGCCGATGAATTCAACATGCCTTATTTTGTAGTAATTACAGGCCCATAAACTGCACAAGACAGCATACATTACACTCTCAACATAGGATAAATTTCTGGCATTTCTTAACCAGAAAACATCTAATTAAATTTCGGGGCTACTCTGCTTGTAACTCGCCAAATCTTCTACCTTTCCGACAGTATGTAGCAAAGGTGACCCAAATTGGTTGGCGCAGGCGATGTTACTGCAGGCGGCGCAGTGTTGCTACTGTACGTTTCACTTGATATATACACAAATGCCTTTTGCCCAAGCTTCATTTTAAATTGTGGCTCTTCAAGCTCTCCTACTGGCTACACCTGCTCTATAGTCTGTAATATTTTTACCGTAGTTAAATAAAATAAATACATCACCTGTCGAGGAGGAATTCCGCTGTCTGTAGCCACTGCAACCATGTGAGCTGTACTGCCATTGAGAAGTGTCATGTCCACCAGTATAATGTCACCCATATCGCTAATGTCAAACATCCTGAAAGTGAAATGTATATCCCGATTTGCAGGACTCATTCACTTTGTTTTCTGAGTATGATAAAACACAAGGATGGGAACACGTAGAGGTATTCGCACAGTACAACCAACAAGATGCGACGTTTCTCAATTTATTTATGTCTGTAAGACGCTCTACATGTTTCATACGGGTTTTCTGTCCATCACCAGGAGCTCAAAACTGCCTGCTACTACCAATTTGTCTGACAAATACCTGACGCTGTATTTGCAGTTTTGAGCTCCTGATGATGGACGGAGAAACCGTCTGAAACACGTAGAGCGTCTTACAGAAATAAAGAAATTGAGAAATGTCGCATCTTGGTGGTTGTACTCTGCGAATATATTAGCGATGCACGGACCTATGAGTTTGTAAACGGAGAGGTATGTTTTGTAATTGTTACTGCTAACAAATATGTGTACTGAGTTATGGAGGATTAGAGAGGTGAAATGAGGACAAAACATTTATTGGAAAATGAAAAATTCTTACAAAATTTTAGATGGAAAACCTGAAGAGGTGATACCCGTTAGGAGATTTGGTTAAATTTAAAATGGCTCTAAACTAATGTTATGATGATGTGTGTTCTATCCATCTGCATCATCGTAGGTTTCAGTAGAGGTCGCTTTTGGGCACGTTAATAAACACCCGAGTTCAGATTGCTTAACAGTATGAAACACAAATATTCCATACTGGCGAATTTATTGACCGTGCCAATCATTGATCTCCATTCAGTTATTGCTTGTTTTTTCCGGTGTGTTATACAACCACTTCATTTTTCAGATCTCGCTTCGTGTGTGACTTCAAAGATTCAAACAATTAAACAGTGTTTGGGCGAGAATACTTTTGGCCGATCATCTTTATCTACTGGTTGCTCTTTACTGTACCATCCACCGTTCCATTTGCCATAGCCCAGAAACTTGTTCGCCGGTTTTGTTTGTGCAGTTCCATTTCAGCCTATATGGGGCTTCTGGTGGACAAAGTGACACTGCCACGAGTTTTTCCCCGAATAGTAGGCCCTTACCCTGTCAGTACCACTATTTCATCACCGACGCTAATCTTATATGATTCTAGCAATGGACAATGTCGTTTATTAACACAAAAATTCATCTATCTACCTTCCTCATTATTATCTAAGACGGAGACAGCGATTGTTAACACTTGATGATGCTACGATTTAAATTCCAACTACTGTCCAGGGCGGCGGGGTGTTAAATTTGTGGCACCCTGCAAGGCATTCATGAACGTACGGTGCACCGAGCCTGGGATCGAAAAGTTAAACACAAGAATTATATCTATGTGACCTTAATAGGACTAAGAATATTGTGTTAGAGTTTTGGATGTAATGTGTGGGATTTAATAGAAGAGAGAAGTACTTGATGATTTGGTCCACTGTCCTGAGTGGATGTCAAAATATTTGTCTAAAATTATGTGTACCTGGCTCCAGGTCCTCGGAGTGACAGAGTGACGAAGTCGCCTCTGTCACCATCCGCTGCCTCGACTCGTCCGACAATGTCACCTGCAGACACTCCGGGGTTTGTCACAAAGAACTCGTACTGTGGATAGCGGAATCTCGGGTCCCAGTCGTTAACATTTAGCACTGAAATGTTCACCTTGGCCGTATCGTTCTGCAATTTACAAGAACATCTGACGTTTATTGACCGAGTTTTATGTTTATGGTTCCGCGCATCGCTGATCTATATTAATAACTGTCCAAAGAGATGCAATACAAAGCAGTCTGAATATTTAATTGTCCAACTTATGCACAATTAACCCTTTGACGCCGGAATTAGAAACACTTAGATAAAATTAAAATTACAAAATATTTAAAGGTACTCCAACCTGCACAAAAAGTATGACCGATACCGGAGGCTGTAGTTACAGTTTTGTCTACTCCTGATGATGGGTGTGGTTGATACCCGAAACATATAGAGTGAACTTGCAGAATAGTAAATAGACTGCTTTGTGTTGCATCTCGTTGGACAATTATTAATATATATATGTATATATATATATATATATATTTGGCTGAATTTAAACATCCTGTCATTAAGAAGTATGGGGGCAGTGAAGGTATATCTCCATACGCTCTTAATTGTAACCTCGGAACTAGACGGACGTTAAACGTCTGATACAGGCTTTGGCCTCTTTTTTCCAGAGAAAATGGTCTCTGGTACAAATTAGAGAACAGGATGTGTGATGTCAACTTTGTGCACGGATACGATGAAGAAGAGACAGTTCCTTATAAAAATAGGGAAGTGGAATCCAGTAAGGCAATTTGCAGCTGTGGCTGATCTATCCTGGATCATCGTTCCTTCATGAAACATCTGCATTGTGCACATTTATGTCCACACACTTCGGCTTTCTTATTAGCGTCGTGCGTTAAGTGCGTCTATAGAAGGAAGGTCTTTGGAGAAGCCGTCGATTTGTTCCAGATACGAAACTGGAAGGCGGCATCCACGAAATCAGAAGGTTGGAGTAAGGTTGTCGGGGAGGACATGGCCCAAAACGGGCCGAAGCGCCACAGGAGTAAAAAAAAAAGGAAAGAATATTGCGTTCTTTTTTACATCAGGACTCTTCAAATTCCTGAAACCTCTTAGCAGTTAAATCACTTTTGATCTAAACAACATAAATCAACGAAATGCATATTTTCTAAATTAATATTTTAATTTCCTTACAATTTGATGTCTTCTACATGTTTCGAACCCGTGAGTTCATCTTCAGGAAGACAATTCTATGTTGTGTATCAAACACACTCTTCTACCTACTAGACTCCTTACAATGATACATGCAAAACGTACCATACCATATTTGTATACACAACCGTCTTCCTGAAGATGAACCTTCGGGTTCTAAGCATGTAGAAGACATCAAAATTTTAAAAATTAAAATATTAATTTAGAAAATATGCATTTCTTTTTTTTTATTGTTACACCGTGCATGTTGTCAAGTTACTCAAGTATCACACCAACCATTGCACATATATCAAATTTATAAAATTTACACATTAAATCATTAAAAATGCTCCGACATGTTTCGGTCCTAAGACCATCATCAGGGAACTATATATTCCTTGCTAAAGACACACTAGAAATAGTCACAGATTAATTTCGCTGTACAAGTTGGGCGTTGTGGC
>Ga0123352_10021347_pt1 | contig 10320 bp, 9 predicted proteins | sample TergutLab28metaG_FD_89700 | JGI IMG/M metagenome (GOLD analysis project Ga0123352, IMG submission 89700) | Labiotermes labralis P1 segment gut microbial communities from Petit-Saut dam, French Guiana - Lab288 P1 | ecosystem: Host-associated > Arthropoda: Insects > Digestive system > Gut ...
CTGCCTGCCATTACTCTATATAACACTCCATTACCATACATGTTTCAGTGATTCTGTCTGCATCATCTCCTGTGCTACCATTGGTTTATACTTGCTGAGTGTACTGTGTATTTGTCTCCAACTTCACAACTACAGAAAAATATGCTGTCAAGTGGACAAAGGAATAGAAAATGATTTAGTAAATGTACCAAAATATTCATTGTTCCTTTAACCCCAGTCCAAAAATTATTGTATTACAGCCAGATTTGAGGTTCTCACAGCAGTGTTGAAGATTCAAGTCCCCTGGGATGTCATGCCATGTAGGCTGGACATTCCTACAGGACAGTGACATTGGAGAGGCCTGACAGGAACAAGCAGGCAGTAAGAAAGTGGAGAAGAAGGTGAAACCAGAGCCAACCATCCTGTTATGTTGGATACCAGAGAAATGTTAAGGTATACCAAATGCAGGGAGATGTGTGAGAATCAGCAGTTTCATGTTTCATTACATGCTACAACAAAGTAGCTCACGTTCAAACACTGCACTTGTCTGTGATTACAGAAAAATTATTAGTCTCATGAAGTTCAGTGCATGAAACAAACTGCCTGGAATATTAAGGCATTAATATATGAGGATAATATTAAAATAGATCTTAGAGAAAGACGATGGAAGAGTGTAGACTGGATTCATCTGGTTCAACAATGGGACCAGTGGCAGGGTTCTGTCTACACAGTAATTAACTTTTGTGGGTAACTTCACTAACTGAATGACCGTTAATTTCTCAAAGGGAGTCTGCTCCATGGCGTTAGCATCATGAGTCAGTGAATTTAAATTATGCCAGAAATGATTAAAATAAAATGCCTTGAACATACCTTTCCAGGTTCACAGGTAGCAGACAAACTTCCAGTCATAATAACAGCCTGATCAAGATCAAACATTAAGCCCTCCACAAAATGATTTACATTTTTCTTCAGACTTTCCTCCTCAAAAACTTTCACAGCGTCATCCAAGGAATGGACAGGATGGTAGTGCAATTTCACATACCTGTGGCAAAGGGACAAAGAAATAATGTGAATAGACATCCTCAGTGTTGCACCATAAGAAAGTTTTCTCAGACTGTAATACAAAACATAAAACATAAGTAGTGAAAAAAGAATAAGCTTGGTATAAAATGACATAAGTCACTTAGCTCTTCAAATCACAGGAGCAGTAGAAAATGCAGTCAACTGGAATATACCTGGTCCATGTAATAAAAATGGCTTTTGCACAAGGGAAAATGAAATTACGTGTTCTTGAATGCTAGGTTAGGTAAAGATAAAGTTGTTCCTGTACTTAATTGAGCATCACTCCATAAAGGCATATGTGGGAGTGGAGGGTTCATTATAGTGTAATTCTTAAAATGTGAAAGCAGCTAGAGATGAGTTCTTGAATGTCATGTTCGAGAGGAAAGCTTAAAATATTACAAATAAAATACTATAGCGATCATGGCAAGTTGTAAGAAAGCACCAAATTGTTTATTATTTGTAACCACCTCCAGAACTATGAAAGGGTCAAATACCCCATCTACAGAACTGGGAAGAATATTCACAAGCATTTTAAAACACTGTAACTGGATAAGAAATGTTAAAGATCAATGTGGACTTTTTAGATTGACATTTAAATTTTGTATCCTTACATTTACAGATAGATATCTCTATCTTGACAGATATAATATTTTAAGAAGCTGAGCTCACACTAGATTTTACCTTATTTTAAAATGTTGTATAATGCCTCTAATTTAATTTACTAAACAGCCTGATACTGGCTCACATATAGCCAAAACATGTATCTGAGTTTATTCAATTCAGTGTATATTAGTTGTGCTCAACTGACATTGTTATTTGTCATGTTTAAATTCTGTATCACATAGAGAACAGGATAAATTACCCCTTGAAGTCGAATTATGTTAAAACATACAGTAAGATTTTGTAAACTAGTATTGCAGCAGTGTAATTGAGTTTATGTGTCAAAGTCCTAATTCTTTTGTTCCCTTACAAATAAATTTTCTAACATTCCTTTCTTTATTATAAACAACCAACTTGTGCAAATTCATGCCTTAAAGAGTGTATTTCCTACAGCAGACACATCAGAGTAAAGGAACTAATGGTACTAATCTTTGTTATTCTTTACTTCACATTCAACAGATATTTAGTTAAAATCTTGGCCAGAACCGGGACCGCAGTGGCACAGTGGTTAAGGCGCTGTGCTACAAATTGGAAGGTCGCTGGTTCAATCCCAGCTGGTGTCACTGGAATTTTTCATTGACATATTCCTTCCGATCATACTATGGCCCTGGGGCAACTCAGCCTCTAACAGAAATGAGCACTTCCTGGGGGTAAAGGCGGCTGGTGCATAAGGCTGACAACCTTACCACCATCCTGTGCCATTGACATGTAATCTAGGAACCTTATCTTTCTGTAACCCTCTGGGCCACCCAGGTCTGTAACAGGACTGCTTTCACCTTGGCCAGAACCATTTATTCTGCTGGCAGAATTTCACAGATTTCATCTCTAAAATTATGCCTCTTAATTTCAAGTCACCTCTCCTACCATCCTTGCTACAATCAAGACCTTGTTCATATATCCATTACTACATAAAATCGATCAGTACAACCAACATCATTACAAAGAAATGGGACAAACAATTTGCTGTGTATGTATTCATATACTAGAAACAAAGTGCATTTAATAAGACAGTCTATTCTTATTATTGCTCTAACTTACTTCTGTGCAGGAATGATTCGGATTACAGCAGCTGTGAGGAAACCTAGGGTACCATGTGACCATGGAACAGCATAGAATAAATCTGGGTCCGATTCCTACATAACAGAACATAATACTGAGTGTAATGTGCATATTGTTTAGATGGTTGACTTTATGCAAACATGTTATAATTTCAAAGTATGAAGGAGACCAACAGAGCATAAGAGACTGGTAAATGACAAAATGCTACAACACCACTTTTTCCTAAAGAAAAGCAGATTATAAATGTAAGTCTTCTACACGATCACCCTTCGTAACTTTGTTGTCCCGACACGTTCATTCTGGTAGGTGATCCTCTTTTGCAAAACAGGTGTGGTTCACCGAATCATATATAGTTTTAATTACTCTCTTTTTACTTATGTTTTATTTATTCATTTTATTCTTGATATAAAATATTGGAGCGTTATATCCAGTAAAATAACTAGATCATTTCTAGGAAACAAACACAGTCACTCCTACTTACACCACACTTGTAGGCAACTGACTTCCTTACTGGACTGCTAGCGTCCATTATCAGCTCCTAACGTTTTCTCATTTAAATCTTTCCCCTCCTCCCTATGACCAATGGTCGCAAATATACGCTGACAGATTAACTAACAATGCACACCATGAACCGTCCATAACTGATGCCAGCAATCCTAAGAAACAACTATACTAAAAATGATCGGCTACATTCTACTGAGTGTAATTGGAGTACTTCTCACCTTGGAGCATGTTACCAAACTGCCATCAGCCAAAACCAGCTCATAAGAAACACATATGTGTTGGAAAAGACCATACTTGTGAGAAGTACTTTCCACACCTGTACCCATCACAAGTCCACCTAAAAAAAAAAAATTTTATTACAGAACACTCTGTATTAAACCTGCAGAGTTAAATCTCTGTGAAATGTAATGACATGACACCTGTTTAATTCAGTTCATATAAACCACTGATTTAAATCATATATTTGCAAGTACTCTTTGTTCTAGTTAATTTTATGTGTTCTGTACAACCATCACAAAATTCTGTAAATTAAACACAAAAAATAAATGTTTAGTTATTTTATGTAAAGCAATCCCGGGACAGACCCAAAGGGTTCCAGGAGGCTGAGGCTCCAAAATTTCAGGACAATCAGCACATGCGGGTGACAAGGTTGTCGGCCCTACACACTGGCTACCTTAACTCCACTAAGTTGAACCCACAGCCATAGTGCAGCTGCCAAGATTATGTAAATGAAAAACTCCAGTGAAACCATCAGGAATTGAACCTTGAACATTCTGTCTTGCAGTGCAGTGCCTCAACTAACTGCACCAACTTGCACCCCAGTTACAATATGTACTAGTATTATCACCACCATCACTAACACTGCAGTTGTTGTTAATTATTATATCATCTTTATAGGTTGTGTGTAAGGTTGCAAACACACACCAAGGCAGACCAGACTAGTCTCAGTGCTCAGAACCCTGACAACAGATTTAATTTCCAGTGACCAAACTGTGTAAGTCACAGGCAGACACAACAAAACTGTCTTGTTTTGTATGCAGCATGCCACCTCACATGCCTTTCTTTACCAGTCAGGAGAGCAGCATAACAGAAAATACTGTATATTCACTTATGAAACTGAGTTGGTGCAAGAGAAACTATTCCCCGTTCCCCAGTAGTTCCTTCTTAATGTTCTGATTCTCATGATACAAGTTGCATTGATACGTCTTGCCAAAATTTTCGACGTACATATTTACTCTCTTTTAGGTTTAATTTGACTACCATGTCACATTTTGCAAAAGAATTCCAGTTTTGAAAGATAGCTGCATTATACCGACCATTAACTACATTCTGAGGACTAGACAAAATTATTTTAAAATGATGCATTAAAGACCTTTTTTGAAAAAAGCTACATATACAGTGGTACTTAAATTCAATGCTGCATTCAGAAACTGTAATAACTGGTTTATATGTTTTCAGACTTTCATGGAAGTTGTCCCTCATGCAACAGTCTTCAGGTTTACTGTATTGTGTAGGATAATAACCGTGTACTAGCATTTCAAAATAACATGCTGCCTCTATCCTCAGAGTGACTGCATTACATTCAGATGGCTGCTGAAGTGAATGGGAGGAAATGAAGTTATGTAAGAAGTTTTCAGGGCTGTAGCCAGTCACAGCTACGGAAAGTAAAGAATCATTGTATTTTTTACCAAGTTCATGGGAATATAAAATTTCAAAGTGAGGCCATCAGAGTAACACACAGCCCTTTTCAGGTCCACAGACGTGAGAAATGTGTGACTTATGTCCGGACTGCTGCCTTTGGGAGATGGAAAGTGGATGGTAATAAGTCTTACTCATGTGTGCACCTAGTAAGGTAGTGTGGCCTCAGACTGGTGAGACTATCCCATTCTTGGAGAACACCTTCCCTTAAAAAATTGACACTCATGCAGTACAATTGATGAAGATAAGCCACATAATAAATTCATTAACTAGCTCAGATAAAAAGCTATCCCCAGTTTGTACTGTTTAACCTTCAAAATAATTATTACATTACTTGTCATACAACCTAACTTCTTGGCAATCGCCATCAGAATAACAACTGTCCTATACAGTTACACAAATCAACAAATTAAACTTATCAAAATTGCTCATGTAACATGAACTAAATTTAATCATTACTCAGAATGTAATATATGACACACATCATAAAACACACATGCACATACCAACAGTAAGGTCATCTAGCTCTGGAACAATGGGTAGAGTCCAACCAAGTGGATCAAGAGTGGCTGTCAACTGACCCATAGTAACCAAAGGCTCAACACGAACAGTCTGAAACATGATGAAGTTGCTACAGCTATTTAATTCCTGCCTTGCTGGACTTGTAAGAATGCTGGCATCTTTACACAACCAACATACATTCTTCCTCATCATTAGAGTTTTGCCATTGTTAGTTAACTTTAAGTTCTCTGGTATCATTCTTTACATCTTCCACACATATCAATCTGGGATTTTCAGATTTCCTTCTACTCTCTGGCGTGATTCCAAATATTTTCTTAGCCTTTCACTGTTTGTTCTGTTCTAATCATATGCCCCATTCACTCTGACCTTGTCCTTGAATTTCTGCTCTCAGATTACAGGTTTTTACATAATTCCTCCAGTTCTTGGTTCTGTTTCTTCAAACCCCTTGCTCAATTACTGGTTTGTAAACTCGCTAAAAGTTTTCCACTCCCACATATTTAAAATAATTTTATCCTTCTCAGCCATTGACCATGTTGTACTTCGGTATGTCTCAATGGGTTTAACAGTGTTTCATATACTGTATTCTGACAGTGTTAATAAAAAGTTGCATGAAAACAGAAGAGAAAATGAATGCTTAAGGACTGATGTAATGAGAACCACCCTAATCATCACGAATGGACAGAATACCAATTAAGAATGAATGGAAGAAAATTGCCACAAACAGTATTAAACTGCAAACCTGTAGTAGACAGTCCAAGAGTAAAAGGAGGAACTTGTGAAGCTAGAATGGACAATGCTACCTACAATGTGGCACAGAGAAGGAGGAGAAGGTGGAGTAAAGGGACAAAAACACACTTTCTGCAGTCATTAGCAAGCAAGCCAAAATCAGGGGACTAAGACTTTAGACTTATGGTTTGTAATGTCGTACCATAAAAATGGAAGTAGGCTTATTTGTTTTATATGTTTAAATAATGATTACCTGTTTTTCAACATCAATTTCCAAAATGTCAATCAAATTAATGTCAACATTGAAGAGCTTTTTCTTGTACTTTGGTTTGCTCAGTGACATTGTCTGCCACCCTGGCCTGGCAGTACACATTGGAACAGTCATACCTGATGCTCTCCATGCCTGTACCTGAAAAATAAATTACTTGTTCTTTAGCATTCAAAACTTTTCTGAAATATTTAGACATGTGTGTACTGAAACATGATTTCACAGTATTTGACCATATATTCACACTACAAGTACCAGGATGTATGCCTAGATTTGTTGCGGGATTTGGGTTTTAACTGGAACACACAGAATCACAAACTGTTTACTGTATTAATAACTTTTGTCAAATACAAAATAGGAAATTCCTGTTATCTTAGGGTGAAGAGAGATAAACCAACAAGTTGCAAATAATCCGATGTTTATTATCAAACTTCTAACATCGGATTAGTTGCATCTTGTCGGTTTATCTCTCTTCGCCCTATGTTCCATGACGCACGGTCACAAGAACCTAAAACTCCCGTTATCCTTGTTGCTGATGTCAAGTTCCCCGCATTCATGTGGTCAGAGAATTTTGAAAAAAAAAAAAAACCTGAAAATTCCTCGCATTTAACAGGAATCACATCTGTTGATCACAAGTTCTTCATGCTCATAATCCACGCTCTTGAGCGTAATTTCTGAATATCCAGTAAGATATGACTCCAAGAAGCAAATAAGCGTTATACAATTAGTCAATAATAATAATAATAGTAATAATAGAATTGCTAACAATGTGCACAGAATAAACTGTGCACTATGTGTAAAGTTACTGGTGTTCTTTGCTGTTGTCTAATATATATATTTTTATTTATATCGGCTATTTATAAACTTTTATTGCTACCGCCATGTCAGTGACCACCGAAAAGGTACAGGTAAAGGTAAAGTTCGCCTTAGAACAAGCCACGAAGGCCCAGAGGGGGAGTGGAGGTATAGCTCCACTCTTTAATTAATCTCGGTGCTAGGTGGGGTGGGTGGTCAACGCCACGCTCCGTCCGCTTTACCCCCGGGGAAGACCCGGTACCCACTGTTAAAGAAGGCTGGGTGCAACGACCACCGAAAAACGGACGGTAGTTGCCTGGTGCACAAACTTTGAACATTGCTCTATAAAATACCTGTATTCATAATTTTCGGTCTTTTCTCATCATTCTGCTGCCTCTATCTTGTTCTGTAAGATCATTCTAGCCCCCACCCCCTCAAAAATTATCTGGTCTTATAATTCCGTCCCCGGCCCAAAACATATATTCATTGCCGTACCGCAACCAATCCTTTGTCTTCCATAGTCAGTGTATGATTCATGGTCAGAGCAGTCGATGCATGCTGTAGCCATGCTTGTGGTATTTTACGTTGTTTTCTACAATAGTAATAAAGAATACTATACGTACATACCAACCTCGTTCCTATTAACCCACAATGACCCTGTATCTTAGGGCGGAAATTCCGCTTTTAATCTGTATTTTTCTGGAACCAACTGACCACGAACACCGGGGACATTCTGCATTCTATCATGAGAATGGTACAGTTCGTAAATACTTCTTACCAGAGCTCAGTCCATCCCTGCAAATAATTCTAACACCATATTGCAACCAGCTGCTCTCTTACAACTATGTAGCCATTTTCATGATACGATACTGTTTCCGGTAATTGTTATTACTACATTGGAAGTGTTACTCAATAGAGCTTTGTAAAATCTTACGTAGATTGCTTGTCAACTAATCGGTTACCGGCAATGAACAACAGAGACAGGGATCAACGAACTACATGGTGTCGTATTCAAGACGACTGTAAGCCTAATAAATAACAACCGTGTGGACATCACGTGTCACAAGATACACAAACCCAACCTGTTAGATGTTCTGGTAAGTGAAGAAATTTTAAAAAACGTGAAGTAACTCTAAACTTCCATAATATGATTGTAGAAGTACAGCTATGTTGGTAAGCTGTGCAGTTACGTAAACAAGAACGTGTGAACATGATATAAACGTGCGAAATTTGAATTATATTTGAAGATGCAGTTTAACCGTAGTTAAAGAGTCCGGTACGTCACGGCGGAGGAGGAATGTTACGCCCACGCCACTCCGCCTCCTACGATTGGCAGTGGCATACCTAGGAATTTTGTTCGATGGGGGGGAGGGGGTTCAACAAATTCAGTTGAGGACAGAGAGAACTGGGATCTGGGGGCGACAGCCCCCTATCAGGGGTTCTGGAGGCAGCTGTAATTTGGTACAACAAATTTCATTTCATACAGTACAGTATTCTTAATTTTTGGTACTTTAAGACTATTTATTATGACAACCAATTTAATTGTCATCGCTAATGTAAAACAATTGCGAACAAGGTAGTTTTATAATTTTGTTGCCTTTTTTCCGAACATCTTGGGGTACTGGCGTCCTAAATTCAGCATTTTTTAACAGTTTTCACAATCGGGTTAAGTTTGGCACGATTTTGGAGGGCCTTCGGAATTTCTCTGTACGCCACTGACGGTTGGTACCATTTATTGCCACTAACAGACTTTAGTTTTCGCTCACCACAAATTTAAAAATGTTAGTAACATGATATTATGAACACAGTACGACTATAGGGCGATTAGACAACAGCTGGTTTTGGTTTAACAGTCATATTGCCGATTTTTACCGAGTGGTGAAATATATTATGAAATGTGTCTAAAACAGGAATATTCACGTCAGAATAACAGCAGAAAATATTTGTCTGAAAGTGTTTCTTCACTCCGACAAAACGTTTTTTCGGTTTCACCTTATATACAGAGTGTTTCAGGAGGAATAGTAAATATTTTAGGAGGTGGTAGTATGGACTATTCTGAGTAATAAGTTCATATAAACATGTGTCCAATTTTCAATGGGTGTGAAGACACAGCTATTTGAAGTTGGCGCATACAGATTAGATTTTTGTCTGTGGAGATGGATGAAAAGCGAAGTCTACAAAGAAAAAGTAAACACAAGAGACGAATTGGTCGCTAGCATTATGAATAGTGCTTCCCTCATAAAGCAAGAACGCCAAGACGACCTCAGGAGAGCTACACGTACTGTTGCCAAGAGGGTTGAAAAGTGCATTGAAGTCCATGATGGGATTTTTGAACACTTACTTTGAACTGTTGCAATTTACTGAGATCATTTACATAACCAGTAAATGCAATCAATACGTCATTTGTCTTTCCTTCATAGCGTTTGTAAGGCTTTTTATGCGTAACATTCAAACAGCTGTATCTCCACGCCCATTGAAAACTGGACACATGTTTATATGAACTTATTTACTCAGAGTAGCCCATACTACCACCACCTAAAATATTTACTATTCCTCCTGAAACACCCTGTATATCTTACTAGCCCACGTCAGAGGTGGTATTTGAAACCTCATTTGACAGTCAGCAGATCACAAAGGTTGGACACATACTATGTTAGGGGTTGGGAAACAAAAAGAAAAGAAACGAGTCGTAAATAGATCCAAGTAAACGGTGCAAGGTAAGTCAGCCTTCCTGAATAATAATAATAATAATAAATGCGTGTGATAATATCTAGAAGAATGAGATGGGCTGGGCCTGTGGCGCGTATGGGTGAGGAAAAGAGGACGTATAAGGTCTTGGCAGGGAAACCGGAGGGAAAAACACCACTGGGGAGACCTAGGTTTAGATGGGTGGATAATATTAGGATGGATCTCCAGGAGGTGGGATGTGGGTATATGGACTGGACTGGGCTGGCCCAGGATAGAGACAGGTGGCGGATGTTTGTGAGTGCGGTAATGAACCTTCGGGTTCCGTGAAATGCGGGGAATTTCTTGACTAGCTGCAAACC
>Ga0123352_10021348_pt1 | contig 10319 bp, 7 predicted proteins | sample TergutLab28metaG_FD_89700 | JGI IMG/M metagenome (GOLD analysis project Ga0123352, IMG submission 89700) | Labiotermes labralis P1 segment gut microbial communities from Petit-Saut dam, French Guiana - Lab288 P1 | ecosystem: Host-associated > Arthropoda: Insects > Digestive system > Gut ...
CAATCCAGTCCATATACCCACATTCCACCTCCTGGAGATTCATCCTAATATTATCCACCCATCTACGCCTAGGTCTCCCCAGTGGTCTCTTTCCCTCTGGTTTCCCTATCAAGACCCTATACACCCCCCTCTCCTCACCCATACGTGCCACATGCCCAACCCATCTCATTCTTCTCGATTTTATCACCCGCACAATATTGGGTGAGGAGTACAAATCATTTAGCTCCTCGTTATGCATTCTCCTCCATTCCCCAGTTACTTCATCCCTCCTAGGTCCAAATATTCTCCTCAACACCATGTTCTCAAACACCTTCAGCTTCCTTTCCTCCCGCAATGTCAATGACCAAGTTTCACACCCATACAAAACAACAGGCAAAATTATAGTTCTGTATATCTTGAAATCACTATAAGCAATTGGAAAAGGATGAGATGTCCTACTCTTTTAAATATTTTTATTTTCATTGGGGTTGGGTCATGTGGTTTGACAGTAATTTCATAGCTGGAACAAATTGTGGCTTTGGGAGGTAAACTGTTCAAGCTGTTGAACATATATCAATATGCAATATGTACTGTGCATCTTACAAATCAGAGGATTAAGTTGGGTAAAATGGAAGAGTTGCATTGGATATTTTTTTAAAGGCGGTTGGTGTCATGTGAGATTTGAGGTTCTTATGGCGGTGGCTATATGCCTGTATACTATGGTATGGCATCTGAGAAGTCGGTAATTCTCAGTTTAATTATTCTGGGTTAAGATAAAACGTGATGATTTGTATGATGGAAATGAGTTATGAGTCGCAGGAACGTGCTTACTGACTTGTACCCCATTCATCTTGCAGCTGTTAATTGTCAAACCAAGAAGCTGCATGCTGGTCAGTTATAACAGGGAAAAGGCTTGGTGTGGTAGGTACAGAGAACAATGGATATTCACTGCCTTGCATTGCCAATTTGATCTTCTAACCTTCCTGCCTATCCATTCGTCTGGAATTAATTGGATTTTCACACCACTTAACTTAATGATGTGTATGATTGTGAGTGGGTGTAAGAACACTCATTTAGTTTAGTGGTTAGGCATTTCGCAGGATGACCAAGACGTGTTGCCTGGCAGGGTTACATAATTTTGTGCATTCGGGTGTTCTGGAACGTTTCGCTGTGTGGCCGGTAATATAACACATGCCGATGTTTTGCAGGAGCATCACACCTTAAAGGGTTATTAGGTATTTTTTGGAATCTCGTCTTCTGGGGTGCTACTCTGTGTAGCAGTAATTTAATGTATCCTGACGTTTTGAAGGAGCGTAGGGTGTTCAGCTTCACGGGTTGGTAGGTATTTTTCCTTTTTACTACATCATTTAGTGCAGCCTGCCCAGCCTCCTTTCCAGCCCTTTTCATGGGGGTTTGAAGCAACAGGGTCATGATGCTTATTACTTGTCTCCATCTTGTGCTAATTTTAAGGCTACCTCCACTTGTCCGTACGTATGTATGGTGTGATGTCAGAAGTGTAATCAGTTGATTATATGAACCCTAACCTGTGTATCAACCTTGCACCTCAAACAGCCACAATACATTCCTTCAAATGTACCATGCTTATAATGAGGTGGGTGGGGCAAGTAGCACGTATGGGGAAGGGGAGAGGCGTGTGCAGGGTTTTGGTGGGGAAACCTGAGGGAACGAGACCAATAGAGAGACCTAGGCATAGATAGGAGGATAATATTAAGATGGATCTTGGGGAAGTGGGATGTGGGGGTGTGAAATGGTGGAGCTGGCTCAGGATAGGGACAGGTGGGAGGCACGTGTGAATGCGGTGATGAATCTTCGGATTCCATAAAATGCTGGGAATTTCTTGACTAGCTGAGAACTTAGCTTCTCAAGAAGGACTCTGCTCCATGGAGTAAGTAAGTAAGTAAGTTTAATGCTTATAACTGACAGGTTGTGTGTAAGAAGTAATTAGCAAAATGGGAAAGGAATCATTGAAACTCTTTAACTACAGTGAGTCCTTGACATACGTTCGAGTTACAAACGTCCATACGTGTGGATGACAACCGAAATGGTTCCAGTTAGACATTACATGAATTTCACATGAGCAGCTGGTGTATGCTGTTACTTCCTGCTGGTCTTTGTTTTACATAATCCAACTTGCTGTGAGTGCTGTGGTGTATTTAGAGTATTACGAGCTGTTGAAATGTGTTAGAAAAGTGAAAGTGATTGAGACATATCACATTGTTTTGACTTTGAGCACTCAGTTTAGGAACGGGTCTGCAGAATATTACATGTTTTGTAAGTCAAGGACGCTGCATTTATTAGTGGTAGGTACAGTAGAATTCCACTTAACTGGACGCTGGTTATCTGGATCTCCATTTGTCTGGATCGGCTTGGCCGTTCGGGTAAATTTGTCGATAATTGTAAGAAACTAACTTGCCTTGAAATTACCGGTTTTTGGATCAAAGGCAGTACAGTGTTTTGGCTTCTATAACTTCAAATCAGGCGTGGTCGAAACGTTTAGACACAGGTACATGTAAATAGTAACAGCTGAACTTCAAACTGCCAATATAGCCTATTTTCAAAGAAAAATCTGATTATCCGGATTATCTGTATATCTGGATGGCTCGCCGTCCTTTTTAATCAGGATAATTGGCGTTCTGTTGTACTTCTATTCAGGAAATCTAGCTTTATGGTCAATGGAAGCATGACTGTGGCTGAGAGGCATCTGAAAAAATCTGGGTCTCTGTCAACTCATCCATTTCCAGTGAAATACACACCACTGGAATCAGAGAGCTTGAGAGGCAGAGGCATTGTAAATGGCAGTGAATGTGTTGAGGCTGAGCAGTTATCTGATGTTTATTCAAAGTGTGCTGTCTGCTTATAGGATGGATTTGTATTTCGTCTGCACGTGGCACACCAGCGTGAAATATCTCTTCTTAAAAAGACGGTCACCCCAGAGGGAGTCACCAAGTACAGAGATTCAGAAGAGTCACACGCATTGGAAAAGAGCATTGTTCACCTTCCAAAACTCACCAGTTCATTGCATGGGTCAGTGGTGTAGCACATTTTAAGGAATTGATGTTTGCTTCTATGGATTATCCTTTTGGGGATGAATTTGGACACTTGAATTTTAGCATACCATTTATGTAGAATGTGAATATTTTATGAACCAAAAATGCTAATGTTGTGAAATGCACAGCATTTTGTGGGTTAAAAAAATGGAGATTGTGCAGCATGTCTAAAAAAAAATTAGTAAGTATGGCGTAGTCGGTATAGTGACTGGCTACGGGCTGGACGGTCCGAGGATAGAATCCCGGGGGGGGGGCTAAATTTTCTGCACCTGTCTAGACAGGTCCTGGGGCCCATCCAGCCTCCTGTGCAATGGGTACTGGGTCTTTCCTGGGGGGTAAAGAGCGGCCGGAGCATGATGCTGACCCCTCACCCCCTTCTAGTGCCGTGGTCAAGAAAGAGTAGAGCTATACCTCTACTCCCCCTATGGGGTGTATGGCCTATATGGAGCCTACTTTAAAGTATATTTGTTTACTAAATATGTAACATATGGTCACTGAGTGATAGCTGTACAGGTGTCCTGTATGTAAAATGCGCGGTTAGTCAAGGCTAAACCCTGAATTAAGCCTTGATGCTAAATCATACACAGTTTGGCAATATTTAGACTTTCTAGCCTTGGCTGTAACTTGAAAAGTGTCGTTACATGCATTGCAATTATGAGTACCGGTTGCATATCTGACAGCTATTTTGTTTGTGATAGGTTACACCAACAGTACTCATCATATGGTCCAGCATGTTGCCTTGCAAAGCGCTGGATGTCAGCACAACTGTTGGATCCACACCATTTTCCAGAAATGTGTGTCGAGTTGTTGGTTGCATCGCTGTACCTGATGCCTGAACCATATCAACCACCAAACCAACCACAGCTTGGGTTCTTTCGGTTTCTCCACCTCCTGGCTCACACCAACTGGAATTCCGAGCCTGTCATTCTGAACCTAAATTCTGAGATGACAAGTGAGTACTTTCTTGGTGTTGGATCTGTCATGTTGCTGTGTTTATTATGCAGCATATGTAAGTACTCATTTGCTTCCATGATTAAATACATACTTATCGCATAGTCATGTATTCGCACAAATAAAACATATTAACACTTTGAAGCACAAATTTCAGGTAACAAGTGTCAAAACATTCAGTTCCTACCTCAAAGGCACTGTACTGGGTTACAGGGACAGATTGTTTAATGCCACAGGGAGATACTGTAGTCATTTATTGTGTGAATCTTAAAAGTAGGTGATACTTAGCATAACCACTGAGCATTAAAGAGCTGAAGATGCTATGCATAAGACTACTAAAATCACTATACTTATGGCTGTCCATTTTAATAAATTTAGCATATTGTTTTTTCTTAGTTTATTCTCTGCTTAGCAGTATTAATTATGCTTTAAGAATCTGTTTTAGGCTATTTTGATTTAATAAATGTTTTACTCCATGTCGGGCTATGTGGTGGACGGTCTGGGAATCAAATCCTGTTGTAGGCAAGAAAATCTGCACCCATCCAGGCCGGCTGTGAGGCCCACCCAGCCTCCTTTACAGTGGGTACCGGGTTATTTCCGGGGGTAAAGCAGTTGGGGCGTGGTGTTAACCACCCAACCCTATCTGGCGCTAGTTAAAGAAAGAGTGGAGTTGTGCCTTTTCTCCCCCTCTGGGTCTTCATTGCTTGTTGCTAGGATGAACTTTATTCCTTTTCAGACTGATAAAAGAGGCTCAGTTAGTGCACAAGGCAGTATTTTTTGTGAATCTGTAATCATATGTGATACTTTTCATGTTCTTGTTTAGAAATGTGGCGTGGAAGTGTTGGCTGTGGATGTAAAACATGATTTCCAGAGGGTTATTGAATTGTTTTCTCTCTCTCCTTGTCTTAGATGAAACACTTGTGTAATAAAGTTCTCATTTCATTGTAGTTGCCTGATTTTTTTTTTTAGGAGAAGATATTCTAGAAATTGAAACACGTTTTCACAATCATCGTGCTACGTTGCCTTCTTTGTTCCTGTCAACACCGTATGATCGGATGAACTCCATCTGGACAAAAGAAGCGCCATCTTTGCAGATTCTTATTCGTGTGGCCATGCTTGCTGGGGAGGCTCTTAGAGTTATAGAAGGTCTGCTGTTCTCTGCCGTCGTATCAGACTGGAAGGTACGTCGGTTCCTGTATGATAATTGTGAAGGATTACCGCAGGAACTAACTGTTAAATCTGGCAAATGCAGCATAGAACCTTAATATTCATAATGTGTCAATATATTTTTCTGATTTCAGTATAATTCTCTATGGTTGAGCAATAGGATGCGTGCGTTATGGTTGTTTTGTCATTACAAATTCTATCCTAAAAGCATTTTTTTTTCCTCCTGTGGTGCTGCAGCCCAATGCGGGCCATGGCCTCCTCATTCTTGAGGTTTCTAGATCACGCACAATGCATCACAGTTGGTAGGTCTCCTGTGGACGAGTGATCAGCCCGACGCAAAGACATCTTCCTGACAACACACACCACTCACAACAGACACACATCCATGCCCCCAGTGGAATTTGAACCGACAATCTCAGTAGGTGAGCGGCCGTAGACCGCGCGGCCACTGGGACCGACTAAAAGTATATTTACAATTCTTAAAGTATGGAATTAGGTAAATTGAGTATTTTATCCTTGATGTTCCTTTGTTTTGTTGCAGAAAATCTTTCGGCCACCTTTAGAGGCTTACGACGTTCTTATACATTTGCTCCCGAAGCTGAATTCTCGTCGGTATGAAGCAGTGGATCGGACAGGCAAAGAACAAAATCGTTGGCTTGAAGCTTACCGCAGAGAGCCAGGAGAGAAGATTCCAATTACAGGGTTCAACCCTGTTGATTGCTTTTTAGCGGAACTAAGGGTAAGCACACTGAGACCCTAAAAGACATCACATTTAATCCATTGACTTACCCTTCCATCACAGGGACAGAATTCTGGAATTCTGTAATACATGCTTAAAATCACCAAGTTAACTCTAAGATGGACATTGCAGAGGCCTAGTTCATTGACTGCAACTACTAAATGATTTCACTTACTGTGAAGAGATGGTGTCGCTCAACACAGTGCATCTTGCGGAAAAAGTCAGCAACATGCGTGGTAAATGAGAGATCACATAAAGAAAATGGAAAAGAATGGTAATTCACAAGAAAACTTGAAATGTAGAAAGTTTACTTTATTTGCATATGTCGTGCTGGAAATGAAGTCCTTTGTATGTTGTAAACAGAAAAGTTTTCTGTTTTAAGGGCCTATATGTGGCTCCCAAAAGGAAGTTTTTAAAATTAGAAACATAGTAAAGATGTCCATTGTAATGTGCCTTATGATTAATGGCGTCATTGCCAAACGTTTCTTTGTTCAAAACTAACAGTATATACATAGTTTTTGACTGGAACTGAATACAAACCTGTGCTAGCACATGTGGTGCATTGACTGATAAGGTAAGGGCTGGACATCTAACGAATAGGGATTCAGGTCCTAACTGGGGCAAGAGACTTTTCTGTTCTCCGAGCATCCAGATTAGTCCTGCTCAGTGGGAAATGGTGTTCCTTTATTGGAGATAGAGACGCGATGTCATGAAGCTCACCAGTCACATCTCTCTAGTGCCAAGGTGATGAATGGCTGGAGATGTACCTCCATTGCCCAGTATGGCATTCACAAGAATAATGTTACCTTTATCTTTACTGAATCCAATATATTACAGTATTCTTGGTCCTTGCTGTTTCCTTTCCGTGGTCCCTTCTGTCTGTCTCCCTTTCCTAAATATAATTTTTTTTTTTTATGCATGAAATGCATTGGAATCTGCTGCATTGTTTTTTGTCATTAAGATTTTTTTTTTTTACTTTCTTAGTACTCTAACTAAACATCCTAATTTTTTTTTATATTCAGTTGACCGTGCATCATGATAAATTCTTATAATAAAACCAACTAGATGCACTAATTTCTCAAATTTATTTTTGGAATAAATTCTGCATGTTTTATTCCAAAAATAAATTTGAGAAATTACTGCATCTAGTTGGTTTCATTATAAGAATAAGAATCTTAATTTTTCTTTACACAGTCTTTTTATCATTTTAGTGTTCAGATTACCCTGTATCAGGTGCCGCAGTTATGTACTGTCAAACAAGATACATTGACCTTCAGAGACATACTAAATGGGGATTTTACTAGAAAGTAAAGTTTTCCCGTTACAGGCGTGTTGTGGCCCAGAGGGTGGGTAGAGGTATAGCTCTACTCTTCCATGACCGTGGCACTAGAAGGGGGTGAGTGGTCAGCAGCACACCCCCAGCAGCATTTTACACCCGGGAAAGACCCGGTACCCATTTTACAGGAGGCTGAGTGGGCCCCAGGGCTGGTCTGGACGGGCGGAAAATATCGTCCCCACCGGGATTCGGGGGATTTTACTGTAATGGGAAATATACATACCTAACACAGGTACCTTGTAAGCATCTTTACTTGTGGAAAAAGAGACATGTGGGACGGATTCCTAAGGAGTGAACATGGGTATCTCAGCATATTAAGGATTTGATATGCTGTAGTCATATATTGTAATGTTCTTTGTTCCTTTGCAGGAGAACTACAGTGACTGTGCACTGTTTTTCTATGACATTTATGGGGGCAACATCATTGCTGTGCTTTGGAAACCACAAGCCTTATTGCCAAAGGATTTTAAAGTAAGTTAATATACTTTTCACCTCATTGGGTTTTTCCCCACCAGAACAGCTTCTGAAATCCCGCTTTAACTTCTGAAAGACTGGCATTCACTTATGCAAATGCACGTAAGATGACATGGCTAGCAATTTATTTATATATTTGGACAAGAATGGAATTTACTGCATATCGAGACATACTGCATAATTTGTATATAAATTTGCACAAGTTGTTGTTTCTTTCATAATTTTATCTTTTTCTTTTCATTTAATATATCTTTCACAAACCATGCACTAAAATTTAAATGTCCACTTCAGTAGGATAAGGGTTAAAGTAACCCAAACTTGAGGAAACTAATGTTATTTTCGTTGTTACACCGTGCATGTTGTTGAGTTACTCAATTATTATACCAACTACTGCACATATATAAAATTTACACATTAAAACATTAAAAATGCTCGGACATGTTTTGGTCCTAGGCCCATCATCAGGGACTTTTTATAGTGTGACTTTAGCAAGGACGATACGGCTCCCTGATGATGGTACTAGGATCGAAACATGTCGGAGCGTTTTTAATGTTTTAATGTGTAAATTTGATAAATTTTATGTATGTGCAGTAGTTGGTATAATAATTGATAAACTAATGTTAATTGTATTTTCAGAACATGAATGATGTTACAGTACTTGAATGTATGTCAGCATGAAACTCTAAGAATAGAGCATATGCCAAGAATAAATAGTTCAGTCTTGTGTATAAACGATGATAAAATTTAACCAGAGTAAGAAAGTCATCTTTTTATTACACAGTTTGTTAATGCTCAGCATTGTAATAATCCTTCTGAGCAGCTTTTAGAAAGGTGTATTAACAGAGTGTAGTCTTCTGTTGTGAGGTGCAATGCAGTTTGTTAGACGGAGACCTTAATTCCACACACACATCCCAGAAAACAGGTATCCTAATTGTAACCACCTTGAGAACCTCAGGTCCCACTTTTACAAAGCTGAAAACACTTTCAGTTGAATGAACTGTGAAATGTTCTGTTGTAAACAGGATATGCATGCAGATATGTTAGCAGTTCAATAAAACTATGAAACTATAAAAATGTGAGAAAATAGAGAAGTCCTTGACATTTATTTTTTTAATTGTAGGTGTCACATGTAAATTATCACAGACCCTCTAAAGATGGTTCAAAAATTGAATTAAATGTTGATGCCATACTAGAAGATTTCTGTGTCTTGGGAAAGGGCATTGTTTCAACAATTGATGTGAAACCAGGCAGTGCAACGTGAAGATGGCATGCTGAATGAGGTGAGAACTTGACATATGGTAACAGGAATTAACATGTGTGTCTTCTTATGAATATCTTTGGGTTATAATTATGGACATATGCATTTGATGATGATGATGATAATGAATTTGATGACACTTTATTTTTGTTTTATTTATGTGCTCAGACATTTCTGTCAGTGTGTCTACGTTATTGTGTTGCTTGGGGGAACTTGAGTTTTACTTTCTAAATGGAACAGAAAATTATCGAAAAATTACAAGGGATTTTTAAAGGTTTTGTTACTTGTTTCAATGAAAAAATGCCAATTTTTTTTCTTTAACTTTTGTTCTGAACTCTGTAATTTGATGATGAGTACTGGTGGTTATCTAATCAACACCAGTGTCAACACTGTAATACTTTATATGCCTTTTAAACATCACAGAATAATTGATCAATTTTATTTAGTGTGTTGTTGAGATTACAGTGTTGGGGAGGGTGGGGGAAAGGGTGAGGTGAAGGAAAAGGGAAGGAGGAAGTCCTTGTGCTTATTAAGCAGCATTACTTGCAGGCTTAAGGATGAGTGGGAGTAGAGTTCCTTGCATTCACGACTCAGGTACCACATGGAGGTAACTGGTCAGTTTCATGTCCCAGCTGCTGCACTCGAAGGGTAGAGAGTCTTCGGAATGCTGTAGTGGCCACATGACAGGTCTGGACATGATAGCGAAGAAGTTGAATACATCAATTGTAAATCAAGCTCTGATTTTCTGGTCATCCATAACCTGGTCACTGTATTGACTGAAGTGCACTGGAACATGAGAAAAATGAGTGGCCATGTCAAAGTTGCAATGAAAACAGTGTTTTGGAGATGTGCTGTGTCTGGAGATTTCTGAAACTTGATCACATTTGTTAGCGTGAGAAGTTGTAGTGCTGTGAGGTGGATGAAAGTTATTCAGTGTACCTGATTGCAGTGATAGCGATGACATTACAGGGAGTTTTAGATGGAAGATGATAACAGTACAGAACTTGTTATGCTGTTATGTAAGAGAGGATGTTGGAGATTAAAGCTCAATAATCATATGTGAGAAATATATTCACTTTATTAACACATTGCCGTCGGGCTGGTCTTTTAATTAAATACCCCCTGGTAACCGGACATTTTAAACGCTTTGAATGTTCAACCCCATAACATATTCTTACTCACGGTTTGACACTGTAGATTAGGCTCCTGAGCCCCAAACTGCAGAAAATGCATGTAGATAGTCTACTAGTTCGTCACTGAATGGTATTTCTCAAAACAAGGCCCTTTGTGAAGCGGAACAATGCAGAATTTACAAATGTATCTAGTTTCAATTCGCTTCTTATGGGC
>Ga0123352_10021349_pt1 | contig 10319 bp, 6 predicted proteins | sample TergutLab28metaG_FD_89700 | JGI IMG/M metagenome (GOLD analysis project Ga0123352, IMG submission 89700) | Labiotermes labralis P1 segment gut microbial communities from Petit-Saut dam, French Guiana - Lab288 P1 | ecosystem: Host-associated > Arthropoda: Insects > Digestive system > Gut ...
CGTTGCGCTGACCACGTGACACCCCTCTATCCGCAAAAGTTGGCACTAACTTCGCCGACCGGCGGCGGCCGCTCTGTCGGTATAGTTCGCGTGCGGACTGAGGCCACGGAGTTTAGTTTAGTAGTAGTAGCAGAAACTGTAGCAGATTTTTTAGTTATTTCAACATTCCACGCCTTTTGTATATGTATGTTTGTCGGTGTGTGTGGTAATTTTACGACGCTCTGAATGGTCGCTGACTTTATAACGTCGATGTTGGGATGATTGTTGAAGATGAATTTGAAAGGATTTGGAAGGAAACTGTTGTGAGCTAATCGAGGTTCCGTCCCGACGTTTACGTGGGAGGACTGAGGAAGACCACAAAAGACCTCAGTAAGGTGGTATTCGGGCCGATATTGAAGCCGCACACCTTTACTGTTACCTGTTTGTGTGAAATGGGATGTGTCATCGCAGAAAGATTTCAGTTGTAACTCGCACAGTTACTTGAAACGCGGCTTCCCGGGTTCACAAGTCGCATAGGTCGGCACATGAGTGCAGTAATGGCGGGGTGGTGTCAAGGGCATGCTTGCTATCATTCGATGCACACTCTTTTGTGTTCCAGTTTGCTATCCAAAAAATATAAAAAAATACACGGAATTATAATCTTGCCTGTTGTTTCGTGTGGGTGTGAAACTTGGTCTCTCACATCTCTCACGTTACGGGTGTTAAAGTAGACTAAGGATATTCAAGAATAGGGTGCTGAGGAAGATAATTGGGTCTAAGAAGGAAGAGATGATGGAGTGGAGAAGACTACATAGGGAAGAGCTTTATGATCTGTTTTGACAGAGGCCATCCCGTTGTGTAGTAACAGAATTGTGTAATGTATTTTATACCGTCATAGACAACAATGTATCAGTACAGTGATATAATATATAGGGTGGGCCAAAAGTAGGTGTACAGTAGGTATACAGTAATTAACTATATACTGTATACCTTCTTTTGGCCCACCCTGTATATGTGACCTGACTGTATATATTATATCACTGTACTGATATATTGTTGTGTATTGACGGTATAAAATACATTATACAATTTATGATCTGTACTTTTCACCAAATGCCATTCATGTGATCAGATCAAGAAGAATGAGATGGGTGGGGCTTGAAGCACTAAAATGGATCTGCAAGAAGTGGGATGGGGCATGGACTGGATTGATCTGGCTCAGGATAGGGACAGGTGGTGGGCTTTTTGAGTGCGGTGATGAACCTTCGGTAAAACGCAGGGAATTTATTGAGTAACTGAAGATCTGTTAGTTTCTCAAGAAAGACTCTGGACCGTGCAGTAAGTTAATTAGTTAGTGAAGGATGATATATTTATTATCATGATAGTTGTCACACGTTTGTGGAGGTACAGGGAAGCTGAAAACAAATGAAATTTCTGGAATTTTTGGGTCTTTGTGCGGACGTATATTGGACGTGTGGTTCTATTGAAATGGAGTTTTGTAGCTCACACCTCTGCAAATGTGTTGCTTGAGAAGGAAAGGAAATATGCTGGAATTTATTCATGTATTCTTGCTATTTACTGTTTCGGATATTCGACTGCACGAATGTTCTGCTCGCAGAAACGTTAGCCATTCTGCACACTATTCCGAAGAGAGCAGAAGAGAAGAGAAGAGAGGTGGACCCTCCGTGTAAATGGGAGAGAAAAGTAGCTTCATACGGGAGACTTGTATATGCAAATGAGTTAACTTATAGTAAGGGCCTCTGAATGCACGTAAGTACGTGTTACAGTTTCTGTTTTTTTTACGTGCTAATAAAACCTTTATTTATGAAGCGGTGTTTAATTGCATTTATATAATTTTGGAGTGCAGAGGGCTTAGTGTAATGTCGTTTGCATAGACCGTATGCCTGCGAATTAGTTTATGTAGGGATGGGAAACAACGAAAGTAAGGCAAAATGCTTGTCCGTGTGTAGATGTGGTGAAAAATACCATATACGTTCAGAAGAGATCATTGCCCTTATGGGAACGGCATTGAAACGTATGTGGAGTTGAACCAGACCGCTAAGTACAGGAGATGCGACAAAATAAGTCTGAGATTTTTTAAAAAGGTATTTTTCGAAGCTGCGCTGTTTTGGGCTGTCATGCAGCGGGAGTTGTTTGTTGTTTACCGATTCTTATAATAAAACCAACTAGATGCACTGATTTCTCAAATTTATTTTTGGAATAAAACTCTACATGTTTCGGACAGTTCCTCTGTCCATCATCAGGGGTTTTTCACTGTACACACAGCAATGGTTTATGTGCTGACAGCTTGCGAGCAGGATCAGGACGGAACCAGTTCCGTCCTCATCCTGCCCGCAAGCTGTCAGCAAACCTGTATGACATATACCATTGGTGTGTGTACAGTGAAAAACTCCTGATGATGGACAGAGGAACTGTCCGAAACATGTAGAGTTTTTTTTCCAAAATAAATTTGAGCAATTAATGCGTGTAGTTAGTTTTATTATAAGAGTTTATCACGTTGCATGGTCACGTGAACGTCAATTTATCATGATGCACGGTCACCTGAACGTCAGTTTATCACGATGCATGGTTACCTGAACGTCAATTTATCACGATGCACGGTCACCTGAACGTCAAATTTGTATACCGATGTTTGTGTTCAGCCTATCGGGTCCATCTTAAAGGGGCAAACAGTCCTGAAACGTCATTAAGCAACTACCAACATACGCTGCATAACAACCCTGAAGAGTGAGGATCTAATCTACACCGTGTCGGAACCCTGAAGTCTCGCTGGTATTCTTTGTTATAATCGTATCATAACCTTAGATTTACTGTTACTTGAAGATATACAAGTTATGTACATGAGGTAAATATGCAAGATGCTGTAGTGGTGTCAGCCCGGATTGTGTTGTATAAAATCAACACCAGCCATTTTTTTTATCAACTTATATTCTTATGGGCAGTTTTAGTTTTAATATCATAACATTCACAACAGCTTCGAGCCCTTTCTCTATAAGTTCTTGTGCATTTCAGTGCAAAGCATGGAAACACTGTTTTGGCAATAGTTCTATAAGTACAGGGTTTGTAAATATTAAGGTGAGAAACGTTTCATGCTATATGGTCCACGATTTTTTTTTTTTTTTAAATAGAGACACTTTTGAGAAACGTGGTACCGTTTTATTGTGGCACAGCTTCAGATCACCTGTTGTAGTAACTCTGAATTGAAAGGAATGCAGTCAGTTTGTAGTAAACAGTTCATATATTCGTATTCGATGTTTCATTTTGTATATAAATTATAACCTTTCACCCCAAAGCTGTAAATTATTAAATGTATCCCTGTGCAATTTTCCCCATGAACCTGGAAACACATACCACTCGGAGGTGCTATATTTGGATATTTATAGCAATGGATTAGCATTCTGATCACGTTCCAACAAGGAATTAATTGCTTAAAGCTACGCAGTACGCAGTGTGACTGTTTGCATTTTGGGTATTACGAAAGGTGATGCCAATTAAATAAGCGAATCATGTGAATGCTTTCTTCATGTGATAATGTTATCTTCACATGGAGGCGTTTCGTGCCGAATTTAATACCTCATTGTTAGTACCGTGACAGATATTATGACACAGAAGAGCGTCTGTAAATAGTTGTTTCGTTGGCGAATATTTTGACTTCTTTCTACAGCAGTAACTGACGAAATGGCTGTAAGAGTTTCAGCAGTGATTTTGTATTTAGATCGGTTTCCAAAACCGAAAACGACATTGAAGTTCTATACATGTTGTAACTGTGTCTGCTTCAGCGGCTTCATCTTTCTGTATTTTTCAGCACGGAAATCATGTTAACGTTTACGGTAGTGATACCCCTAAAAATGTACGATTTTAGAGTATCCAGAGTTTTTGTTTGGCAGTCGGGTTGGGGTAGTCGGTTAGCGGCTAGGCTACGGGCTGGACGATCCGGGCTTCGAATCTCAGTAGGGGACAAGATATTTTTTTTCTTCTCCAAAAATTCCAGACCGGGTCTGGGGGCCACCTAGGCTTCTCTTCAGTTGATACCGAGGTCCTTTCCCGAGGGTAAGTCGGCTAGGGCGTGAAGTTGTCCACTTATCTGTGTGTAGTGGCAAGGTTAAGAATGACTGGGGCTATGCCTTTATTCAGCTATATACGTTCATGGCGTGGACAAGTTTTTGTTTCAAGGAGTTCCTTTCCTTCACTTAGCTCCCGCTGTTGGCAGTGCTTCCACAATGCGACGTACTGTCCAGCAGAAGCATGACGTCTGCAGATGTTCTTCTAGGTGTTGGGCGTGAGTTACACACACACACATGTGAAGATGTCTTACGTCCTGCGTGACGTTATTACTTCAAAGACCTTGATCTGTGTCGGGTCCAATCGAACGGAGGTGTGCTTGGAAGTAAACGTGACCTGTGGCAAGTCCAAAAGAGGCCGAGGTGCGACTTGCCTTGGCAGGTAGGACGGACGCGAGACGTTACCATGAACTGCCTGCGCTTAATTGTTTGAGTCGGCTTGGAGGCTGTTCTTCTCTACGGCGTTGGTGCTGTTTTGTTTAAGATGAAAGGCTATGACTATTATTGTTGTTTGTAATAAATTGCATGTTTGTAAACAAGAACGCCGCATTTCGTGTACTTGAGCGGTTATGATCTTGTTTAAAAGTATCTTGTACATAAAACTATCATTATGGCGTAAATGCGAATTTTGAGATCCAGTCTGTTTACACCAGCAAATTGGACCTTAATTGAGGGAGGAAACTAGAGGAAGTTAACAGTTGGAGCATAGCTTTGTATGGTGCCGAAACTTGGACACATCGAAAAGTAGAGGCTAAATACCTGGAAGTTTTGAAATTTGCTAGAGAAGAATGGAGAAGATCAGTTGGACCGATCATGTGAGAAACGAAGAAGTATTACGTGGAGTCAAGTTGGAAAGGAACATCCTACCTACAGTAAAACGAAGGAAGGCTGACTGGATTGGTCACATATTGCGTAGGGACTGCCTTCTGAAACACGTTATTGAAGAAAAGGTAGAAGGAACGATAGAAGGGACGGGAAGACGAGGAAGAAAACGCAGGCAGCTCCCGGATGATCTTAAGGAATCGAGAGGATACTATTAATTAAAATAGGAAGTACCAGGTCGCATTCTGTGGACGACTGTCTTTGGAAGAGGCAATGGACCTGTCGTAAGGCAGACTGCCTAATGAATGATGAATGAATGAATCTTCAAAGTAACAGAATCTGTGCCTTAGTGTATCTTCAGCCGCGTTTTGTATATTTTTTTTAAATACCGAAGCTACAATGTATCATTACTCCCCGGTGCTTCGTGACTTCTTGAGATGTATGTAATCATGGAACTCAGAAAATGTTAGGGCACTTTTATAGTGCTGAGGTTATGTTTTCAGACCCCGTTCTATTATTAGGGTAATATCTTCGGGAACTGCTAGCGCGTTATTTGCCTCTGCCTTGTCGGTGATTTAGCCACATGCGGTATATCGGTGCTGTAAACACAAATGTAACGCAGTTCGTTCAGATCCGTATAAACTAGTCCTTCCAAATTAAGTACACTATTTGGACCATAATTAGCCAGAAGTGTCACTCCGTCATGACACAAGGAGATTATTATTATCATCATCATCATCTCCTTTATGCAGGGTATTTATACTTATATTCCTGAGACAAACCATGTCCATACGGAATACAGTGTTGCAGCTATTCTGTTGTTACTATTCATGGTGCTTATGTCGTTAGTTTCAGTGTTGAAACTATTGTACTTCTACATCAGTACTTTCCGAAGTATGTGTGCAGTGCCCAATATGGCTGTTTTCTGTAGTTCCTTGACTTCATGTTTTCCTGGTATGTTGCTCACGTATTTTCTGAATGACTGTGAAATAGTTCCAGTCGCCCCTATTATTACTGGTATCACCTTTGTTTTTACATTCCACATGCGCTGTATTTCTGTTGTAAGGTCTTTATATTTTAGCATCTTCTCGGCTTCTTTTTTAATCACGTTTCTGTCTCCTGAGATTGCAACGTCTATTAACATGCACGTTCCCTCTTCATTATCACGGATTATAATGTATGGTTTGTTGTTGGGGATAGTTCTGTCAGTTTGTATTTGTTGGAACCTTGCCTCCTTGACTTGTTTCTACTGATTTTGGCACATGTTCGTACCAGTGTATTATTATTATTATTATTATTATTATTGCATGTGAGAAACTGCACGAAGAAGACTTTTTCTTCACAAGCTAATTTAAGCTCAGCTGGTCAAAAATGTCGGTACGTTTTATTGAGCCACATTTTACATTGCGACACATACAAGAACCCGTTTCCCATTCACGTCCTCAGCCAGGTGATTCAGGCCGCATCGTCACGTAGTATTTAATTAAGGTTTATTGTGATTTCATTCTATCTCTACCACATTTCTTTCCTTCACCTTTTCTGATTACATTTTTCTCTGAATTTCTGCGCATTGGTGCTGCGTGCCCCTTTGGCTCAGCCTCATTGTCGTGACCACCGGATTAGTATATAGTGGACAGTACGAATGATGGCCTTTTTATCGCCAATTATGGGTGTTATTTACTTGAAGAAAGAGGCTAAATTTCACACACGTGAAAAGGCACAGAAAGGATGTAGTTTTATTTTATAGTTACGTCATATGATGGCAAACGGGAAGGCAAGACAGATTTTAAACTGAACGTTACGAAGCGTTCCTTGAATTTAATCTGCTCTTGGTTACATTTCCACTATGGATTTTAAGGCTTGTTCGTAAGACTGCGAAAAATGAGGATTAGCTTTGTCATGTCTCTCCGTCCACATGGAACACGTCGGCTCCCACTGGACGAATTTTATTTAAATTTGGTATGTCAGTGTTTTTCGAAAATATCTCGAGAAAATTGAAGTTGAAATAAAAGATGACAAGAATAACATGAAGACCTGTATACGTTTATGAAAATATCTCGCTGAGTTATTCTTAGAATGAGAAATTTTGCAATAGAATTTATAGAAAAAACCAAAGCACACAATTTATATTCAATAACGTCCCCCCCCTCCCCCACCCCACCGAAAATTGTGCCGTTTATGACATAATGTGTGAAAAACATGGTACAGCAGGTCAGGCTACAGATGACAATATAATATGGCGCATGCGCTTTGTATGCTGGACAACTTCGGGTACAGACACACACCCAGCATATGTGATACTTACTGCTTTTCCACATTAACAATGGTTACGCGGACGCGCCTCATGCTGCGTTATAATACACTGATTGTCTAGTTTTTTTTTTAATGTAGACGTTTTAAATACTTATGAAGGCGTACTAATTTATATGTGACGAGATTTCCTAGCAAACGTGAAAATATCTTAGACTGGCGATCTGATATTTTAGATTTGTTTCTGGACTGCAGGAATCTTCGCATTAATCATTTAACATTACTATACAGTGTAAGATAGTTAAAGAATAAGAGACCAACTTGATGTCACTAGTTATTATGTTTTATTTCACTTCTTCTATGCTCAACATGTTTCGGACATTAATACATCCATCATCAGGAGCCTGCGACTTTTCTATTGAATCACCACATTGGTCGTGTGTTTTTGTTTCGATATGTATTGGAGTTTCGGTGTGGCTGGGTTGGGGTGGTAACCGTGTAGCAGGCTGAAGCCCAGCCACACCGAAACTCCAACACACATCGAAACAAGAACACACGACCAATGTGGTGATATAATAGAAAAGTCGCAGGCTCCTGATGATGGATGTATTAATGTCCGAAACATGTTGAGCATAGAAGAAGTGAAATAAAACATAACTAGTGACATCAAGTTGGTCTCTTATTCTTTAACTATCACAATGATGCACGGTACAATATACATAAGATTTACACTGTAAGATCTCGTTTATAATCAGATCGTTAGCAGCGATCTGTCCGGAGTTCATGCTACGTCACCGGAGATCAAAATTCATCAATATTCTCATTGCTCACTCTGTACTGCGGTTTCCCATTACCTACAGGCGTCAGACACGGTCGACCTGTCCCATCACAGCCTTCCTTTCCCACCGCCTGACTACCAATGATGTAACACAATTCTCTTGCACAACGATTACTTAGCTTTTGAAGTCATGCCATATCTGTTTTGATTTCGTGTTCAGTATCCAAGGTGAATTTTATTTTTATCAGGAAATTAACTTGACCAGAATAGCTCAGTTGGTATAGTGCCTAATGGCTATGGATTGGAGAGTCGGGAATCATTTCAGGCAAATTTGGGGAGTTTTATCTTTACCAGCCGTGTCTGTTCTTTACATACCGCCCACGTAACTTCCATTTGGGCTCTTTTGTCAAGGACAAAGGGGTCGTAATGTGAATCCGCCAACTAAGTCTCGTGCGTAGGTTAAGAATGCGTGGATTTATAACCCCTCTCGTTTATACTTCTTAATGACGTGTGTTTAATTAAGTGTGGGTACTTAACCAGTCACCGCACGGACTTGGCGAAGAATGAAAGCGTTCCCCAAATAGTGGTTTGTGAAACGTAAGATTTATTGGCTTGTACACAGTTCAGCATGCCGTTAACAGTCAGCAGTGGGTGGCATTTGAGAGTATTAATCACGGCGGATGTGCGAGATACAGATACGAGTAAGGTACTGCTTGGAAGCATATTCTAAGAGAAATGTAACAAGGATGATGCCTCTGTATCTTCTTTGTAAAATACCTTCATGTTACTGTGTAATTTTCAGTTTCGTATTTGGACTGTACGGTTGCTATAACCCCCTTTTTTCACAGACTGTAAAGTATTTGTGAAAGGCTTTTAGAAAGTTTTAAATTGTGCAGAGTCGGTTTGTGTGAAGGGGTGTCTAAAGGATGGAAACAGAATCACGTAAGGGAGATATTATGTGAAACTGAAACACAGAATGTTTAGATATCATCGGAAAGGTTTCGTACATGATGAAGCTTGTGAAGCGTCTATCGGATGATGCTCGAAACCCGACTGGTTTCTTTTATCCTGATCCTACCTTGTGTCGCTCATTATTCTTGATTTGTTCGGATGCTACTAGCTTTTGCTTGCGTGGAAACATTTCTGTGGTGTGTTATTTGAGGTAAGGGTAAACTGACTCGTTTGTTTTTTTTGTATTTCACAGCGACTCTGGTGAGAAAAATGTGTAGTGTGAAATTTCAGAATTTGACCCTGTAGGTCCCATTTCACGTAGAATGATTAATTAATAATTATGCTCAAGACATTATTACTTCCGGATGAAATAGGTTGCTTTGGTTATCATTTTTAAAATTGATTTCAGCTCTTCTACCAGAGTACACAACCAGTGAAAGAGCGGTAGTATTTACGCTCTTTGATTCATTATGCTCTGTTTCTTGGGATAATCAGATTGGTTGGACGACCGGGATTCAATTCCCGGCAGAGTTAAAAAGAATTTTCTGCTCGATAAAGTGTCCGTATCGTGTCTGGGTCCTACCCAGTTTCATATTCAATTGATGCCGAGAGCTCCTTGGCCGGGGTAAAGCGGCCAGGATGTAAAACTGAGCACTCATATCTTTATAGTGCCAGGTTTACAGATGCGTGGTGTTTCGCCTCCCTTCACCCATACGCCTTCACCGTGTGGTTAAACGCGGTGAAAGATTTTGCATTTATATTACGAAGAAAAAGTTTTTTTGAAAAAGGCACCAAAGTTTTCGTTACACTGACGTGGAAAAATCCTGTTTCGGATTGGCATCATAACTGAATAAAACAACAGCACAATTGCATGAAGTGGGTGGGTTGTGTAGTATGGACAGTATATGCCTGAAGTGAACATGACATTTTATTTTTCTTTCTTGGCACAAGATGATACAGGGATATTTCTGCAGTGAAATCCTTGTGATAGCAGAGGCAATTGGTATGAAGGTCATTACCATTAAGTTAGACACGAAAACGACGGCTCTTGCTTATGAAATTGCCACTGTAACTTGCTGCGTAGTACACAGGCTACTTCTGTCAGCGCTATGGTTGCTGCTGTGGGGATTACTCAAACTACCTACCCCTTTCCTATGCTAGCACGTTGTTCATGACACAGTTACCGTTAGTCTAACGCACGGCATAATTGCGAAAACAAAATTTACTTTCATCCTTTCTTTCTTTGCTCCGTTCTGTTCCTTCTTCTGTTGCTGCGTCACTCCTTTCTTGCGCGTGGGACCTAGTCATTAATAATAATAATAATAATAATAATTATTATTATTATTATTTATTTACTGCAGTTGGGTTGTTACCCGGTGGCAGTGGTTATTTTACATGTAAACAAAACATGAAATTGGTTACTACTAGATTTAAGTCGGGAGGGCTACATGAGAAGC
>Ga0123352_10021350_pt1 | contig 10319 bp, 6 predicted proteins | sample TergutLab28metaG_FD_89700 | JGI IMG/M metagenome (GOLD analysis project Ga0123352, IMG submission 89700) | Labiotermes labralis P1 segment gut microbial communities from Petit-Saut dam, French Guiana - Lab288 P1 | ecosystem: Host-associated > Arthropoda: Insects > Digestive system > Gut ...
ACCTGTAGGTGGCCGTCCCGTGCACCGGATGGCCACCTACAGTGTGATGATACCAGATGCTGTATAATACAATTTTGACCTCCTGATGATGAGCACATAGTGCTCGAAACATGTAGAGGCATAAAATAAACTTATTATAAAAGAAGAATTTGTGCATTAAGTCGGTTAATTACTAAGTTTGTACTGAGATACACGGTCAGCAAAACATAAAGAAAACGTTGTCATGAATGGCAGTCACGATAATGAGGATTAGTAATCTGTCACCGCACACGTATCGTGGTCCGTAATAATGACGGAACCGCCGTGTACTTCTTGTTTAGAAGATGTGGTCCGGTACCTAAGCGAACATTTGCTCACATTTATGGAAATCGTCGCTTCGTTAGCCTACCGTGTTCACAGAACCATGCCCAGAATCAGTGTGTTGTAGTTCACGTTTTCCGTCCTGTTTCTTTAAGATGCGTTTTCATATAGCGTGCTATTGAGACCTAGGACATTCAATTTGTCTCTTCTTTTCAGGATTTCCTGCCTAGTTTTTGCGTATATTTCATATATCCCTTTAATTTTGTTTTATTTGACGATGGTGTTAATGTTTACTGAAGAACACATGATGTAGACCACTGTTTCTCAACCGCCAGGCCGCGGCCCGGTACCGGGCCACGAGAGATTCTCCTCGAATTGATAACTAATTTAAATGTAATTTTATATTTGTCGACATGCCACACCGTGCACATAATTGTACTGATACTCTTTATGATTATGCCATAATTAATTATTAATACTTATATTAGTTTAATGTATGAACTTAAAAAAAGATTGGAAAGGTACTAACGAGTAAATGTGTTGGGACCGGGCCCTCGTCTGTGAAAAAAGAATTTATCGGGCCGCGTTCTCACAAAGGTTGAGAAACACTGATGTAGACAGATAAAGAGTGGTATGGCAATTTGATAGGTGGATCACCGTTAAGCATGTGAAGTATTTCGCACTTTATTATAAGTACTCATACTGAAGTTGCCAATACGGAGATATTGTTTTGGCCCCCCAGTGAACTGTGTTCGATAGTGATGGATGGTTAACATCAGGCAGGAATCTGAATGTCATAAAGCGCACTTGACACTGATACCCCTTTGGCTTTGATGGCACACAAAGGAATGTTGTTAATTAGCAGCTAATTAGAGGCACATTCCAAGACAAGAAGAGAATGGGGCCCCGCAATTTCCTTGCGCATTATGGACCAAAGGCTTTTAATTACAGCGGCCTTGTGATGACGCAAGAAGTGGTTGCCACTGTGGTATACTGACCGCTCATTGGCAAACTCGGCTGTTATTTTCGTCTCGGTGTAGCTGATGTCTCCATATAGACTTGGTCATGATTGAAGTGTCATGAGGATAAAAAACTGAGTTTCATATCTTGTTTTGTGTGACTATGAGACACAGTTTTAGGGTGTGTGAAAACGGGGTGCTGAGTAGGATATGTAGACAATAAGGTCGATGGCACAGACAATTGCAAATGGAACAGTTCTACACTGTAATATGTCGTATGCATGAAATAGTGTAAGGGTCTAATCTGGAAATATGAGATGGGCAAACCAAGTAACAATCTTGCGCGAGAGAAGAAATGCGTTCATGTTAGTCGGGAGACGTGTGGTTCAAAGCCACTTGGGGGGTCCACCTAGGCTTAGATTGTAAGGCAATATTAAAATAGAACTTAGGGAAATTTAGGTGACGATTTGTAATAGATTCGTCTGGAGCAGTTGTTAATGAAGTCTTGGTAACGTCTTTTACTCGTTTGTCGTATTTCACGCTTGGTCGAACTGAGGCATTCTGTTCGTAAGTGGCATGGCAGTACCATGGTTTATTTGCCTGCAGGTTTCAAAATAGTAGTTTCGTTTGGGAAACAAAACGAGGAACGCATACCAAAATTTGAACTTTTTGGAAAGCGGCTGCATGGAACACGACAAGAATGTTTGAGAATTATATTGAAACACATTATGATATATGCCAACGGATGATTGATTGGAAAAATGTATGGACTGAAGCGGCGGTAGTACACCTTCAGGTATTTTTCGATATTTCCCTGGGGGAGAGGAGGTTTATCCACTAAAGGTCTTACTCACAGTGGGAAGTCTGTGGCTCGTGATTCGAACGTGCTGCTGCGACCACGAAATACGAATGCTGACTGTTCAACCTCGAAGTCCGGTTAAAGTGATGGATTCTCTTAGGTTTTAGTCGTAAATCATTTTCTCATGCATTATAACTGATGTGCCAGTTGCACGCACAGACGAGGCTGTACTGGTCGTGCGTTGCACTTTAACATTGTTCGTTGTCCGCCACGTGTCTCCGCACGGTTCGCTGCACACACCCTTCGAAACATATAGGAGGAGTGCACAAATTTTTAAAAATTTAGGAACCACGTCAAAATTCTCAGCAGTAGAAGGTTGATATGAAAACCATCCATACTGACGACCCACAAATATTAGGTGCCACCGTACGCAATTTAGTCTTCCAGGCCGCCTGCCATGTAGGCTGTATACAAGTATGTAAAAGTTGTATAATTTCTCCTATAGGTTCTGTCATGTACCGACAGACAGGTCGTACTGCGGTATACAGACGGTTTATTAACCTTCGGCCTCCAGAAAGCCTATCAGATTGCAGCAGGCGGTAACAGGATAATGGATCTTTGACATGTTTGTATACATCATGTTTCGGATATAGGGAATGTAGTGTAAACAAACATTTTGTTCCTGACTATTTTATGGCCTTTATTTTGCGGGGCGAAGACTGAAGAAAGATTGCTGAATCGAGAACCTTAACTGTTAAAACCATTAGTGATCAGTTTGCGTTTCCCACCAAACATTTTTAAGTGATTAGAATCACGGTATGCCACCAGATTATAGAACAACTTAAAATTATAATTTAAGCCTTTGTCATGTGTTACATAACTATGATAATGATTTACAAAATAAATTGTCCGAATGTTGGTCCCGCATTATATTATATGCTCTCAAACAACATAAAGAAGAATGCACAACATGCATTTTGTAAGGTAATGGCTATCATTGCTGGTCAGTCGCTGCGGGAATTCGACTCGGCATAGTACTGTTAAGAGGTAAATGGAAATGACCAGAATGCGGTTCTTGAGGTGAGGTGCAGGGTGTAGCCTCCGAAACAAGACGTGTAGTATGCGTATTCGTGCTGAACTCAGTTGTTTATCAGGAGGATGAATTGAAGATTGGGAAATTCAGTGGCGTAATTACGTAATACGAATGGACAACGGTCTGCCAAATTACGGCCGAAAACACGCTTATTACGGAGATGCTGGGCGTCTCGAGGACTAGAGAAGAACATTAGGAAGATTCCCGCATGGTCGAGACATTATCTCCATGTCCCTTTCATTATTATAATTGTTATGATTTAATGTGTTGTGCAATATGTGATAGTTAGGGTACACGTTCTTGGAAACCCTGCTGCTGATTTTAATGTCACTGGCTTAGCAGACCTGGTAACATATGAAAATAATATAAAAATAAATCATAGATAAATAGGTAGTCAGATTGTGAAACGGATTGCAATATAGACTTAACCAGCTCTGGACTCTGTCCAAGTGGTGTCTTCTGAGATAGCTGTTTTGAACCTGTCATTTTTATTACTGGGGAATTAAAGCTGTACGTGTGAAGAATAAATGGAGTCGCACCATCCTTTTCGTACGTCATCCCGTATTCCAAATGTGATGGAATGACGCCTTAGTACTTTGACATGTTTTGCTTAATTTCAAATTGTGTGAGACCCTGGATGGTATAGTCCGTATAGTAAGTAGGCTACGGGCTGGATAACTGAGGAATTGCGGTTCGATTCCCCACAGGGGCAAGATATTTTTTCTTCACAGCGTCCAGATCGGCTGTGCCCCCCCCCCACCCACCGGTCTATGAAATTGCTGCCTAGGGTAAAGGGGTCGGGGCTTGAAGCTAACACCTTTATTCAGTGCCAGGGTTAAAAATTAATGGAAATTTACCCCCGCTTCCCCATAGGCTGTATGGTGTGTACAAAGATAACTGCATCTTTACTTCAGATTTCTTTTTATCTAATTTTTAAATGAAAAAATTGTAGGCCATTACTCAGCAAAATGTTGAACTCGTACTGATAGTCTGTGAAGTGACAAACCCTTAGAAACTACAAATTATAATGTACAGAAACACAAGAAGGCCACTTGGCTGATGGCCGTGAATTTGAAACAGGCTTCGTCTTTATCCATGGAGGACAACATAACAAGGGAAATGTATAGGCCTAAATGGTAATTTGGCGTATACGTGTATATTCTGTAGTGCTTACTAGCTTGATTTGTAATTTTTTTTTTTGTTCTGTGTTGCAGGTAAGCAGGACGGGCGTTTAAATTGGCTGTTTACTGCAGTGTATGTGTATGAGATGTGTGATCATCGGAACTTTATTGTGCCCCGGTAAAACTGTAAGTATTGCATTGTTAATGGATGCAATTTTTACAACAAATTTAGTTCTTATAGGCCTTGCTTTTTTAGGAAAATCACACTTTGTACTGACAGAATTGTCAAATCAAGGCTCTGATAGGGCGGAATATACAGAGTCATTGGTACCATGAACTGTTCTGGTCGGAGATCCAAGCTTAGATGGTAAGAAAATATTACAATGGATATCAAAGACACTGGATTTCGGAGTGTGGTCTGATTTAAACTGCCTGGAGACAGGACGCACCTGAGAAGTTGTGTCAGTACGTACTGTCTTTCCAGAAGGTGTGTAATGTCTATTATCAGTATTGTAATAAAACGTTAGAGAATGGAACTGAGTAGTTACATTTATCTCAGTATTTAACCAACTGAGATAAATATACTGAGATGCACGGTCAACAAAACGTCAAAATTTGAGTAGTTGCAGATACACTAGAAGTATACTAGTAGTAGTACTTCTGAGGTACTAACAGGCTGCTTCGATTGCTGAACAGAACCGATGTTCTTAAAGTCTTGGCATTCACCATATTTTCCCACACGATTTTAAAATTAGTTTGAACCACTATGAATGTCACATTGTTGTGATGGCCCCTCGTAAAACTCATACCCAATTACCCATATCTTTCAATTTGAAATGTTGCTAATCGTATCGTGTGTGAAAATCTGTGTCTACCAGCGGTGCTTGGGGAAGTGAAACCGTCCCAGTGATGTATGTGATGCAGCGTGGTGGAGAAAAAAGTTTTGATTTCCTGCCAGAACGTGCAGTACACATCTCCACCTCATATTTCATCAACTTCCATGTCACCACATTCCGCAAATACTGTGTTTCTTACCAACATAACGTATTTTTTGGCTTATATTCTTTCCTCAAGAAAAATAAATAGTAAACTTATGAGATATCCATACTGTTTGTTTGTCTTTCTCCATAATCACTCGACTAATTTATAAGAAATATAGTGTGAACACTGTGCTATTATAGACCACTCCAGATGCACTTTTTTTTATTAATTACCTACAATGAAATGTAACAACATGGGGTATGCAATAACTTTCAGGTGTGGACTACAGTGTAGGGTCCTGTACCATAATATGTAGATGTTCGAAAAATATGCTGTTGTTTTAAGGTAATATTTGTGGAACGTATAAAGCGGTCTTGCAAAAATTTACTTTAGCTTCCGGTGTGGTGGCTGTAACTGTAAACATTATTGGCAGGCATTCGAAACTTTGCTTCGAGATGGTTTACGTAACGTACCTACAAATTGTATTTGGAGTATTGTAATGCGTCAACATGGTGGTGGTCCGAAAGTTTCATATTGCAACCGAGAAATTTAACGTAAAAATTTGTGCTTGGTAAGTAATAACGTGTTAACAGTAACGTATTTGTTGGGCTTTAAGTCTGGGAATTAGGAAATGGGGCATTATGATGTTGCTCAGGGCTTTTTTTTTTCAGTACGAGACTTAGATTTTAGCTTCGTATTAAGGCTTTTATTCTTCCATGTCTTGTACGTCAGGTCTTTTTCAACTTACATCGTTATAATTTACAGACCACTGCGCGGTTTCTATGGTAACTTTAGTATGAGAATCCTACGCATTTGCGAGTTGGGGAAAATGTCAAAAAGCTGTTCTCAATCATTAAAACTCTACCAATTTGTGTGTGTTCTACCCTTTCTGATCACATTTTGTTAGAGGAATAGTTTATACCGACTGACTTACCACAGGAAAGAAGTACGAGAGGCGAAGGACATGTACATGAGAAACAACCTTATTATAACATTTGGCTCGTTATTACATTCCTTTACGATTTTACTTCCTAGCGGTCATACACAAAGCTAAATGGTATTTAAAGTAAGTGACACCTCATGTATTTCCGTGTAATACTTTTTCTACCTCCTAGGCCTACATTCGCCGTTTTTCCCAGGCATTAACAACTGTTGAAAATAGACTTTTTTTCCATTTAGTGACAATTCCTTTTGCTTTACAAAAACCCCTCTTCAACAGACTACGTGTATATCTAGCAGGGGCTGGTAAAGTACGGAAGTGTCGCACAGTGGTGTAGACGAAACTGCCTGGGAATTACAGTGCATGTCAGAAACGTATGATGACAGTGATGCACAAGTTTTCTGAAAAGCTAGAGACATCTCAGAATTCTAGGCGCCAGAAGGGTGACTTGTAGCAAGGCGCATACTGAGGACCAACAAAAAATTCTGTGTAACCGTACAAAATTAGCCGCCTGTCTCCCAGGCTTTGTGCATCCCTGACTTAAGATGACATGTGTTTTATGTTTACTCGTAAAAATTCTAGACCACTACCATTAAGGGGAGTTATTTTCAACAAGTTAATAGTCGCTCAAGCGGTCAGAAAGTTTCCCACCTATTATGGAACTGGAAAGGTCCATATTGTTCTCGCAAGAGGTCATTAGTCTTCTGGTGTTTACCCCGATTCAGGTGATTAACCCCAAAATTTTAAAAACCAGTGTACTCTTAACCTTCCACTTACGCCCATATGAAAAGCAGGATCTTTCCTTCGTGAGTTTCAACTGAACGACTATATCAATTCCTTATCTGTGCCATTCGTGTGGTACACGCCCCAGGACCTATTTGGGCGCTGTGAAGAAGAGAGTATGTCTTGCTATTCCGAGAGTTGAACCACGATATTTCGGGTTTCAAGGCCGTAGCCTAGACAGTATGTGACTGAGCTACCCTGGCTCCTCTTAGTACCAGTTCTTCCGCTTACCCTCCCACACATTTAAGCTACTTTTGCCTACCTTTAAGGCCGCATGAGTCCCGAATACAAGGTTCCTTCATCAGAACGTCTTATTTTTCTAACATTAAATAATTTCTGTGGCCCAAGTAGTGTGTGGTATTTAAGTACAGCAGCTTTTGAAGACTAACGCATATAGCATTATTCATGTCTAGGAAGGAAGCTTGGATTTGGAATAATCACAACCCCTCAGGTTGAAAGGGCTGTGCAAACCGGCTGCTTTGCTCTATTGCCGCCAGAGCTGGACTGGACAATGTGTCAAGGAGAAAAATCCCCTCCAACAACATAAATCGAGTCCCGATCGTCATCCGTTAACCAGTCGGATTACTGACAGCCATCACAGCTTCACGGATCATCAGATTCCCGAGTTCGGAGACCGGCAGTTGACCTTGATTGTGTATGTATATTTGGAACCACGAAAAACCGTTAATAGTAACCCAGCTTCCTTCTGTTAAAGGAAGTTCAGCTGTACGAATATTTTGTGTGAAAACATTTGTGGTATGCGTGGTTAGAGGCGTGTTAGATTATTTTTTGTGTTTGGAGGGGATGTACTCTTATAAAGGTTTGGAATGGGGGTCAACATGAAAGAAAATCGTTATATTGGCATTTTGCGTGTGACGTTACCTCCATCTAAACTTTGGGTTCCTATTATTTATAGTGTAGTGACCTTTCTTTGTGTTTGCGGAGAGGATTGCTTTGTTCGACCGGCGAACTAGTGATAGACACCGCACTGTGACTGCTAATGTCTCCCTTCTCCGCCTGACTGTAATTCCACGAGGCAAAACTGTCGACTGATGTTCGATGCTTGGGTCGCCTACACACAAGGCAGTGGATTTACTGCTCTTCTTTTGTTGCGTATCATTTGTTTCTGTCTGTACCTTATAACATGGAGCAGTTAGTTCAATGGATGATTGTGTGGATTATGTAGACTGAAAACAGCATTTAATGATTGTGTCGAGGACGAAGTTAAGAGAGAAGTCGGGGTTATCTCTTCAGGCTGTAGAGACGTGACTGATTTAATATTAACCCTTTTGGCAGGGCAAACCCTGTCGGTAGCCTGGTTGTAAGGATTTCAGTGAATACATAAAATCAATATTACACGTTACCTTTTCTTTTTTGTTGACTCTTTATGCCGGATGGAAGTCCCGTCGCGGCAACATAAGAATCGCACTTAATAGTTGTGTGGGCATTCATGGTTGACTCTTCATTTATCGGTTGTGGGACCCAATGAGAAGACGAGCAGAGCGTCCGGTTTTACATTCTTGTTTAGAAAGATCGGCCTGTTCATTACGTTTGGAACATCTGGATGCCTGTGTTAGGAATTAAACGAAACCCGTAGAACTACATAGTTCATGTGTCGCTAGATTATGTGTCTAGACAGTAGGAACGGTGAAAATTTTCCTTTCGTTTTTTGACGTCGGTTGTTGAGGTAGGCTATTTATTTATTATATAGGTGACATAGTAAAAACTGTTTATACGTGTAATCGATGTGATTTTAATAATTCTATTGATCTCATTTTAGAATTCTTGCCAACAATTATAACATACAAGAGACATGCACTTAAAATACATGATACGAAAGTAAAACACACACGCACGCACACACACACGCACACTTTTTATACATTATAGAGTATATAATACAGAAAACAAAATTCAGCAAAGTAACCAGCATTGTAACTTACGACAGAAAAGTGTCCTTCTAGGCAACCGCATTCCTTCTACAAATAACAGTATTGGCATATGCTGTTAGTAGAATTGTCACACCTAGCTGAAGGACTTGTTCTTACATTCTTGCTTACATTAAAATGAAAACCCACAATTAAATTAGCTCATACACGAAGACCGACATTGTCACGATACACGAGATTCGAGGTTTTCAAAACGGTGTTGCTGAAGATTTAAGTATGTTGCGCTGTGTAGTTGGGCGTTCCCGATGTTTCGAACACACGGCTGTTCTTGGAATACGAGACCCTGAAGATGAAGACGCTGCTGGACTTCGAAACGTCGGATAATACGAAGCGATACACCGTCACATCCCACAGGACTCTAATTGTTAGCTTTGTGACTTATACTCGTAAATTTGTTTTGTTCTTAAACTGAAGTGGAAATATTAAGCGCAAGGGTACCTAAGTTGGAACTTGGTAACGACTTATTCGTAATTTTCGTATTCTCCTTTACTTCCAGACTGCTAGGGCCGAAAAGTGAATTTTATGTATACCTATAGACGTCTGTGTGAAATGGATCGGTATATATGAACAACACAATTCGCAGTGTAGAGGTTTCGCTACTTTTAGTGTTCACATAACAGAAAATCATCTCAAAGTGGATATGACGTATGGTAATGTTCCGGAACATGAAACCGATGACGTTGGGCGTTAGTCCAACTTTAAACATGTAGATTTCACAGCATCAGCAGCAGCAGCAGCATCTCCACCGCTACTGTCTGTCGTAGTACTGGCTTTTATTTTCTTGCCCGTTGGCACTCTGCAGCTCTAATTACGCAGAACATTTTACGCTGCGTCAATAAAGCGTTAACTTCCATACATGAAACGCGCTGCTGGAGGTCAGTGACTCCAGTTCGATGTTTGTTTTTTTTTCCATCGTGATTATAATTGCCGTTTAGATCATATACCCCTCCGCACACACGGCATCTTCGTCCACACGCTGATGTATCACGGTGATGTCTAAAAAATTATGTACATGGTGTGTTTCTTATAATGACGGTAGACCCTAGCCAGTGTCACTGCAGCAATGTGTGCCAGGAAGAATTTGTGACGTCTTAGTTCAACTTTAGTATTTGAGGCTGTAGTTATAATGAAGAATTCGGGAAGTCTTTGCTTGTGCGGAACCGAGATTCATGTGCACCAAAATATATCTAAATACTACGTAATTATTATGCAGTGAACAAGATACAGTAAGTGAAGTATGTTGTAAATGTAAAAAATATGATGCCCATTTATATTATTATTATTATTATACGATATGGATGTCTCTTGTCACAGGCCTTTTCTTCCTGGTACTTCTCTTGAACCAGCGGTGATCCCCACCGCTCAGGCTTCAAGCTTCACATTGCAGTACTTTC
>Ga0123352_10021352_pt1 | contig 10318 bp, 7 predicted proteins | sample TergutLab28metaG_FD_89700 | JGI IMG/M metagenome (GOLD analysis project Ga0123352, IMG submission 89700) | Labiotermes labralis P1 segment gut microbial communities from Petit-Saut dam, French Guiana - Lab288 P1 | ecosystem: Host-associated > Arthropoda: Insects > Digestive system > Gut ...
AGTCCATATACCCACATCCCACCTCCTGGAGATCCGTCCTAATATTATCCACCCATCTACGCCTAGGTCTCCCCAGTAGTCTCTTTCCCTCCGGTTTCCCCACCAAGACCCTACACAACCCCCTCTCCTCACCCATATGTGCCACATGCCCAGCACATCTCATTCTTCTTGATTTTATCACCTGCACAATATTGGGTGAGGAGTACAAATAATTTAGCTCCTCGTTATGCAATCTCCTCCATTCCCCCGTTACCTCATTCCTCCTAGGTCCAAATATTCTCCTCAACACCATGTTCTCAAACACCCTCAGCTGCCTTTCCTCCCACAATGTCAGTGACCAAGTTTCACACCCATACAAAACAACAGAAAAAATTATAGTTCTATATATCTTGATCTTTAAATTTACTAATGCTTAATTGTAAACAATAATAATTATAATTATAAAGAAGACCAGCTTGTAAATAATGTTAAAAGACACAAAAGCACTCAACCAAATATGAACTCAATAATTAAGACAGCAGCAAAGATTGCAGAAGAATTAAGTCAACCAAATGAGAAGAGTGACGCAAAACAGGACAGAATACAACACACAGAGGCAAGACTGGGAGAGTCCCTAAAGAAAAAATGGAAAACAAAGTAATGCATGGGCAGTACATTAGAAATACAGATAGACAGCTTATTAGTGAAGAAGACACGTTCCTCTGGCTATCAAAGGGAGACCTAAAAGTAGAAACTGAAAGTGAAATAGTGGCAGCACAAGACCAGGTGCTACAAACAAAATATTATGCGACAAAAATATTGAACACAGATAGAGATAGTAACTGCAGACTTTACCAACAATTTGACGAGACAACAGACCACATAATATTAGCATGCCCAATCTGGTAAAAGACATGACAGAGTGTGTGCACAACTACACTTCAACATATGTAAGGAAACTGGGGTACAATTGGACAAAAAAACACTGGTATGAACATGTGCCAAAATCAGTAGAAACACGTGAAGAAGGCAAGGTAACCATATTGTGAAACCAACAAATATAAATTGACAGAACTATCTCCAACAACAAACCAGATATTATAATCCGTGATAATGAAAAGGGAACATGTATGTTAATAGCCGTTGCGATCTCAGGAGACAGAAATGTGATTAAAAAATAAGCTGAGAAGATTCTGAAATATAAAGACCTTATAATAGAAATACAGCGCATGTGGAATGTAAAAACAAAGGTGATACCAGTAATAATAGGGGCGACAGGGACTATTTCAAAGTCATTTAGAAAATACGTGAGCAACATACAATGAAAATATGAAGTCAAGGAACTACAAAAAACAGCCATATTGGGCACTGCACACATACTTCAGAAAGGACTAATGTAAAAGTACAATAGATTCAACACTGAAACTAACGATATAAGCATCATGAATAGTAACAACAGAATAGCAGCAACACAGTATTCCCTAGGGACATACTTTGTCTCAGTAATATAAGTATAAATACCCTGCATAAAGGAGATGATGATGATGATAATAGAGGCATTTATTCACTATCATTTCACTCTAATGGTGAAATAAGACAGGAGAGCTATTACACTTGAGAGATCATGTCTTCATGGCTGAAGAGTTAAAGACTTGACGGCTCATCACACTTCACCCATGCCACCAGTCTTGGAGTGTGGATTGTCTCTGATTTTCCCCTGGTGATCTGGACAATGGCTGGATCAATGCAGTCAAAGGGAGCACTACAGTTAGCCCACCAACTGTCTGGATTACCAAGTGACTACTGTACTCTGATGACTACATTTTATCAAACATGAAAGGACATCTATTATTACGATAATCTTACACTGAAATGGTGGAGTCACAGGAGAGTCACGTACTTCAAGTGACTCTGCAGACACCGGTGGTACAACCAGATGTATTGACAGTGTGAAATTCACCCAATAATTTTAAATGTTTTCAACAATTACTTTTACAATTACAGTACGCATTTCTCAACAATCACAACTACACAAACACTTCACTTTTTGTAAACATCACTCTCACCCTGCCAGTTTCTACTTCTTACCTCTACATCATAGTTTCTTTTACACAAAGGAAACAACAAATTTCCCCATATCATCGTGCAAAGAAAAACCAACTTGATGCACAGTTTATTCTTAGTACACATGTATTTCATCAAATTCTATGTGTTTCGGGCGTATCCAGGGCCATCGTCAGGAGGTAAACTTATTCTTAGTATACGTGTATTTCATCAACTTCTATGTGTTTTGGGTGTACCTAGGCCCATTGTCAGGAGTAAACTTATTCTTAGTATACATGTATTTCATCAACTTCCACGTGTTTCGGGCGTACCTAGGCCCATCGTCAGGAGGTAAACTTGTTCTTAGTATACATGTATTTCATCAACTTCTACATGTTTCGGGTGTATCCAGGCCCATCGTCAGGAGGTACAATCGTATGTATACAACAATTGGTACTTATTATTATTATTATTATTATTATGACTGTCGGTTGTCCAGAGGACAACCGACAGTCATCTAAAAAGAATAATAAATACCAATTGTTGTATACATATAGTTGTATGTCCAGGTGATAGGCCTAGATACGGCCAAAACACGTAGAGGTTGACGAAATACATGTATACTAAGAATACGTTGTGCATGAAGTTGGTTTTTCTTTACACGATTATATTGAGATGCACAGTCAACAAAACACAAAATTCCTCATATCAGTCACTTTCTTATTCCTGTATAAATACGTACATACATATATGTGTGCACACGTAAATACAGTCAAACTCGGTTATAGAGCAATGAGAGGGACAGAATATCCTGTGTCATTATAAACGAGTGTTGTTCTAACCAAGGAGTATAACGTTGTGGTTAACATTGAGTAATTAATTAGCAGACTCCAGTTTAAATGTGATAGCACATTGTGACGCACGGGAGGGGAAGTGAAGGGGAAACTGGCAAATGCAGTGGGTAGCCAGTACTCTTCACACTACCTCGGAACATGGTGTATCCAGCATTACTATCGCTGATGCGCACACCTCGGCTGCCAGTAGTCGACTGAACTGACGCCCTTGCCGATTTAAATGGACTCGCCTGTTTCGCTGAAAGACGAAAACAGGTTTCTGCACTTGTGCCATCACATTTCAACTGGTCTCTACCACAGAACACCTGATGCAATAGGCATGGTGTCACATAAACTGGAATTGTTGTAACTGGGTTCAACTGTATATGATCATTGATAATTTGTTAAAATGGCATAGAAATAACAATGGTCTGTGGTTGAGAAACAGGGATGGAATTTTGAACAAATGAATCTCACCACAGCCCACGTATATCAAATCAGAAAAATTTAAGAGAAGAAGAAATTACCAATAAATAATTAACAAAAATGCGGGCCTATTATGGGACAAGATGATTTCCCTGTGACATTAGTCTTTATAGGACAGATGTGACTAAAATCCTTCTATTATTAACCACATAAATAATAAGAGAAAGTATGGGGCTGGATTCATGGCTCACATTTAACACAAAGGCTGTATCTAAACTGGCTGGTTCTGAAAGTTGTGGTGAATGGCTGTACAATGCCAAATATGTACCTGAAGTGGCCAATATTTTTGTCTGATTTCAGGCACATTTGGCTTTTTTGGACAGATTTTACCAGAAGTCTTCCTTCTCCTCCTTCTTCTTCTTCTTCTCCTCCTCCTTCTTCTACTTCTTCTTCTTCTTCTTCTTCCTCCTCCTCTTCATTAGCATAGTCTGTACAGCTTACTCAGTGCCTCCTTCAAAATGAGTGTCCTTGCAGATCTGTCTTCTGCTTTCTTCCTCAGTCTCTTGATACCCATTAATTTCTGATCTTTCTCAATACCATCTAGCCACCTTAATTTCCGTCTTCCTGCTTTCCTTCTTCCATCTGATTTCCACAAAATTTAACAGAAGTCTCCAATAAGAACTTTTATAAAAATCCATCCAGTGCAAACTGAGCTGATATATGTGGACAGACAGATATGAAAGAAATAACAGGTGCTCTTTCCAACTATACAAGTGTGCCTAGAAGTTATTCTCAAATGCATGTGAACTTGCTGAGGAGCTGGAGATATTGCCACTCTTTCAACAATATCCAGTTTGTGTTAGATGAAAGAAGAAGAAATACAATTATAAGACACAAAATAAGTCTGTACAAAACAACACAGAAACTTTGAAGTGAGGTTTCATTTGGCCTTCCATACTGATGAAAACCAACTCAACGAAGAAAGAATCTCACAATACATGCAATTAGTTTGGCCTTGTGTGCAAAATTCACAATTTGATGTTTCCAACTTGCGCAGCAAACCGCTAGCCATCGCTGGATCAGTTCTACTGTATATGGTGCAATGCCACATGTACTAAATTTAAAAAGTACTGAAAAATAAGATGACAATGTGCACATCATGTTCACCACCTTTCAAATTTTTCTAACCCTGTCCCTTTCTGTGGCTGCCAGTGACAAAATTTTTTACAGATTTGTTTTTTGACGCTATACACATATATCACATTGGTTTTGTTAAGTTCTTACAGGCTTGAAGTTTATAAAAGACATTCATTTTGCAGTGGCACAGCAGAGACTAGTTGGGTTAGCTGCAGTGTTTGTTGAATCAGGTACTGCTCAAAACATTAACGTGAGTTAGCAAAAACATTTGCAAAACTGCAAGCAAGAAAAATGAAAAACCTGACTTGGTTTGAAATTTTTATAGGGTATTAATTCTTCTATGTCATATAATGAACAGATCACACATAACTTTTGTTTTAGTACTATCTTCATTCCCCGGAGGGAAAGGGACCACTGGGGAGACCTAGGCGTAGATGGGTGGATAATATTAGGATGAATCTCCAGGAGGTGGGATGTGAGTATATGGACTGGATTGGGCTGGTCCAGGATAGAGACAGGTGGCGGACGCTTGTGAGTGCGGTAATGAACGTTTGGGTTGCGTGAAATGCGGGGAATTTCTTGACTAGCTGCAAACCAGTTAGATTCTCAAGAAGGACTCTGCACCATGGAGTGAGTAAGTAAGTATTAACTTCATTCCTTTCGTATATGTGGAGAGATGAGATGTCACTAAAACAAACCTTATCAATAATAAGAGAAAGTATGGGGCTGGATTCATGGCTCACATTTAACAAAAAGGCTGTATCTAAACTGGTTGGGTCTGAAAGTTGTGGTATTAACTTCAATCGTTTCATATATGTAAAGACCTGAGGTGGAGCACAGTGAACAGGGCTGCAAAAAACTTTGAACTTACCCAGCTTGTATTGTATAAGGTTCCTTACAGGCAAAGTGTGTAACTGTGTCCTTACTTTTTCATTTCTTTCATACACAAAAATTCTTGATTTTTCAGAACAACAGATACAATCTATTAAAATTCAAAACAAAATGTAACACACAAAATAAACCATGCAAAACCTTGGTTCTTACAAACCCCTGAATGTATCAAAACATCTTCTACCCCACTGATAACTTAGTCTAATGCAATGATTAGCTGGAGCTCTGTTATACCACCGCCAACCAGGTTTGCAGTTCTTAGTTGCCATCAGCTGCGTGACAGAGCACTTTTCATCAGAACACACCACAACGGTTACAGCTGCAAATGAGCGGCAGAGAGCCCAGCGGTGGCTGCTTAAAAAACTGATCAGCTTAGTGAATCATTAATACAATTCTTTACTTTATGCATCCTGTTGTGTTGGATAATAAATAAAAACAGATTAATAACAGTCAAAAACACAACTTTATGAAAATAAATTAACCTGCTACATGTTTTGACCCTCTAGGGGTCATCTTCAGGCTGGTATATGAAATACACTAGGGAGTATACAGATTCCATAGTGTTTGGGATTTTAATATTTGCATAGTTTGGGTTAAGACCATTATGGAGACAACGTTGGTTAAAGAAAATTTTTGCGTTGCAGTTGATTAACTTTCTTTTTATGTTTTTGAATCTATAGATGTCCTTAGCTTTACTAGCAATGGCAGTCTTTACATTATGCATCCTTTTGTGGTGGAGAATAAATTAAAAAACAAGAAGACTAACAGCCGTCAAAAACACAACTTACAAAAATAATAACCTAACCAGTTACATGTTTTGACCCTCTAGGGGTCATCTCTAGGCTGATATTTGAAACATATTAGAAAGTAAACAGATCATATTTGGGAGATCTCACTTCTTACAGGTTTGTATTACAAGTCTGGTCTTTACATAGCATTGATTTCAAGATTAAAACTGATGATTAAAATTAAATTGAAATTAAATTTGAGATGGCAGTTAAGATCTTCAGTTTTTAAATTAGCAGTTGTAGGTAGTGGAATTTTGCTGTTAGGTGTCTTGTGGTTTCATATTGGATGTTTCAATGTTAAGGTTTTTCATGTTGCTCTGCAGTGTATGTCCTGTATACTTCTTAATATGTTTCAAATATCAGCCTGAAGATGACCCATAGAGGGTCGAAACATGTAGCTGGTTAACTTATTATTTTCATAAAGTTGCGTTTTTACAACTGTTAATGTTATTATTTAACACATTTCTTTTGCATTAGGAATCCTTGTCACACAATGATACGCGTAAGATCATTAAAAAAACAAGGTAGCATAAAATATATCTCAAGCTCCAGTGTGGCATCAGGTTCAGAAAATATGAAATAACCCTGTATATGCAAAACAAGAACTTCAAATGAGCAACACCGACAGCATTGAGGCGGAAATTTCGACTTCCTGTATGAAACCTGGGGACACCATTCATAATATTGTCAAGACAACAACAATAATTACAAACACTTGACAGTATGATCACAATTAATAAAGAGGATGATGTCTTGAACAGCAGTCAACTAATACACCGAACCAATCAGGATTATGCCAGAACACAATCATAAGAATTACTACGATTATCCCCAAATTCAAACTGTACAGACAAGCAGCCGTTAAAGGAACAATATTTGGAAATTTCTTAACGAAACACGCAAATTTTGCATACAATATCAGATTACAAGTATTAAACCCTAAAAAAACAAAGCGTATCCGCACAGATAACATTATTCTTATTTCGTCAGTATCCCCTCCGAATGATCTATGCCTCTGAATACGGAATACCAGTTTCAAAGAATCAACTGCCGATATTCACATAATGATGAGAAAATCAGACGCAACAATAGCCTCTAAAAAAGGGTAACGAAAAATATAAATTAAATCGACCTGTATACACCGTCTTACAAGCTTTTAAAAGACTGAACTTTACATACTTTTAACTAAACGCAACAAACACAAGAGTACAACCATACGATTAACTTTATGCAAACATACAACTTGTAGGAACCCACTTTTCACTATGTTGCGTTCGATAGTCATCCTGATTTGAAAACGTTGAAGCGTAACTCGTCTCTCATCCGTGCATTACGCCAGTTGCGCCATGTTCATAATCCATAATCCGTGTATCCGATGGACGCTAGTTTGTGTAGAGAGGATGTGCAGCAGGCTTGTTCAACATCTGGTACCTATTTACCAAATTACGTAGCGGCATACCCAAGAAGGCAATAAGCATACTTATAATTTTTATTAAAGTTTGGCTTTCGATGGGTTGTGAGGTTATATCTGTATAACGGATTTCTGTGAAGGTTTGTTTTGCCAAAGAACAATTGCAGTATTATAAATGTTTTGAAGTACTCGTAACGTATTGCATGTAACGCTTCTGTGTCATAATGTGTATGAAACTTACTAAGTCAACAAATTAGAACAGAGTACGAAACCGGTGTTGTGAACGTGAGATCCGGTGTAAGCTCAGGTTTTCTGACTAGCCGTTTGTATCATTGCGGTTTTCCGGGTCAGAACTGGCTTCTGAAGTAGTAGGTAGTATTGAATTATGTAACAGCACTGAACTTTTCGTTCCCCTTTGTTTATACAGTGCAGGAATTGAATTTTACTGTCCTGTGTATTATATTGTATTTTACTGTTCATTTATACAAGATACTGGACAACATGCATGGCATCAAAGATGACCGAGAAGACAGTGATGGAGAAGAGATGGAGCATGAATCAGGAGAATCTGATAAGTCCAGTTCTAGCTGTGACAGTAGTGATGCACCATCAGACTCAGATGACAGTTCAGGTATAGAGTTACTGTGTAATGCTATTTGAAAATAAAGTGTTAGGTATAATATGCGGCCTTAACAATTTATTAGGAAAAAAATTTTCAGAAATGGATGAAGAGGAATGTGAGAGGCGACGTACAGAATGCATGGACAATTTGGTTGACCTAGAAAGGCAGTTCACTCTCCTTCGAGAACAGTAAGTACTGAACTGATATACTTGATAAGGTAAATTTGTTTCATAACTCTATATGCCTTTCCTGATGCATCATTTCTGTTTCACATGGGTCGGTGGATGTAAAGTCTTCCATATCTTCTTATGGCTGACAGTCCTTCCTTTCTGGTTTGCCATTGTGACTGACTGTAATTATTATTCACATGCATATGTTTTTGTTAAACATTGCATTTTTACCATGTGTCATGATGACCAGCATTGTTTATGCATTAGAAAATTTTGAAAGCCTAAAACAAAAGTGAATGGTTTTTCCCAGCCAAGTCATTACCATGATAATTATTTGTGTTGGCAGTATCCGACATGACCATTTCTTGCAGGATTTTGGCTAGTGTATGTTGTTATGATTATATTATTTCATCATAAATCTTGTCTTTCATGTTAGCAGTGTCATCATGTTGCTTTTATGTCATATGTTCATTATCTGTCTTCATATTGCTAAACAGATTTCATGTTGAATTGGATTGCTAATAAAACAGATTTCATGTGCCCGTCATGCTCATTCATTTTGCCAGAGGTGTGAGATTTTGATAAGGGCAGGTTCTTTGGAGTATAACATATAGGCTACAGTTTTGCCCATAATTTGAAAAAACTAATGCGCAGTGTAGTCACAAATCTGTTGTGCCAACTTTGGGGTTACCCTGTTATTTACATTACTGTCATGAAAGGGAGACCACACTGAGTGAACTTCCCTTAATTACCAAGAAACTTTAAGTTTGAAGGATGGAAAATATATATCCTTAAACATTATGATTTGTTTCACTTAGTTTCAATAAACCTTAGAACAGTCCACAAAGACCCAGAGGGGGAGTAGAGGCATAGCTCTATTCTTTCTTCAAACTTGGCACTAAATGGGGGTGGGTGGTCAATGCCATGCCCTGGCCGCTTTACCCCCGAGAAAGAGACCCGGTACCTGTTGTGTAGGAGGCTGGGTGGGCCCCTGGGCCAGTCTGGACAGGTGAGGAAAATCTCGCCCACACCGGGATTCAATCCCTGGTCCGTCCAGCCCATAGTAAGACGCTATCCCGGCCCATCACTTAGTTTCGGTACAGTCATTACATTTGTGTTGTATTGGTGCATACAGAGCATCGCAAATATAATCGTTATCAATAATTGATTTGATTAGCACAGTGTAATAAGTTCTGTATTTTTAACCTGGAGCATTTATTGATCATCACACTGTATTGTGACTGACTTTTAATTAGATTATATCGTGAACGTATTACTCAAGTAGAGACCAAGTTAGATGAAGTACGATGTGGACGGGCACAGGAATATCTGCAGCCACTGGAAGAGTTGCAAGAAAATATGAGGATTCGTACAGAAGTGGCGGGAATATTGCGTGAATTCCGTCTTGCCAACATTCGTAATAAGTTTGAGGCTGAGGAACTAGCAGCATCACAGAATTATGAGGTATTTATCCTGGAGTAAACATGAGATTATGAAATAAATGGGAGTTTTGGGTTTGTCAGATTAAGAAAAAGTTTTAGATTGTTATGTTCTGCATGGTGTCTTTGAAAACCCGGCCAGTCCACTGGAGACATTCCATATAGATTATAATTTTTATTGCCTGTTATTCGCTTTGTTCCTGTTCACTCTCATTTTATCACCATTATTGCATGTAGCAGTGTAATTTTCATGGTTGGTTTTGTTGTTACCTGTAGCTTGTGCAGAATTTAATAATACAAGTGATACCTCGGCTAACGAAGATAATTCGTTCCGTTATCACATTTGTTAGCCAAAACACACCTACAGACAGAAAAGATAAGCTCCTGGAATGGCCTGACCATTCATGTTTGCTGCGTTATGTTAGCGCGCGCATCCACTAAAACATTCGTTAGCTGAGTGTGAAAAACAGCGAAAAAATCTTCATTAGGCAAAAATTCGTTAGCAGGGCCACTCGTTAGCTGAGGTATCACTGTACATGTACTGCCAATTGCATGGCCATTCACACACACACACACACA
>Ga0123352_10021353_pt1 | contig 10318 bp, 7 predicted proteins | sample TergutLab28metaG_FD_89700 | JGI IMG/M metagenome (GOLD analysis project Ga0123352, IMG submission 89700) | Labiotermes labralis P1 segment gut microbial communities from Petit-Saut dam, French Guiana - Lab288 P1 | ecosystem: Host-associated > Arthropoda: Insects > Digestive system > Gut ...
ATCTCCTGATGATGAGCTTCCCGAAAGCTCGAAACATGTAGAGAGTGAATGACGACTACCCATGAAAATAAAGGATAGTCCACAAGTGACATCGTGTTGGTTATTTTAAAGAATGCGTAACAATATTACTGCAACTAGTTCAGTTATTTGGTAACAAATATGATCTATTTGTAAGTCTAATTTCGGATTAGGTTTTGACATATGATTTTCTTTAAGCAAGTTATTAAATCTATTTCACATGGGTGCAGCGATCATTCACTTAGACCCTATTATAAGAGATGATCTGGAACCCACACAGCGTCCTATGCGGTGCGCAGTACCGTCTTTGTGTTGTGGAATAAATGTAACTCTCGTGTTTAAGGTTTACTATAAACAATATTTAGCACTCCCGCTTCAAGGTCAGACGTTTACGGGTTATAACCTCTGTTCGGAGACCAGTTTTATTTGATGAGGTTTTCTCGTGGTCTTGCACGACCCCTTTCAAAATATTGTCATCGAAGTATCTCAAGAGAATATAAAGATAGATAAAGATAGATAAAGATAGATAAAGATAGATAAGACCCAAATACTGAAAATTTTGGAATGTTAGATTACGGACTTCTGTGGTGGAGCTAATCTACCAGAAAACCTAGATTTAGAAACCGAAGAGGAAGTAGTTACAGACGAGAAAGACCCTTAATTTTATTACAATTTAATTGCACGAAGTGTCTTCTGTAACTTTCGGTACTTGAAGGGCCGTCATCAAGAAGTTAGCTGTAATGATACAGGCATTATGGTATAATGTATGTCCGCGTATATGGTACATTGTTAGTCATTTATGTGTGGGTACGTCGGAATTACAACATATGTTACTATAGGACATATAATAGTACATATAAAAAAAGTAAATATACAAAAATGTAAATATATAAAAGTAGAGATATTTAGTCTTTATGATATGAAATATGGTCAAATATTTACTAAAATGCAAGAAATTATATTGAAATAACTGTGTCACAATGCACGGCATCAACAACGTAAGAGGTCCTTATGTATTACCCAGTGAAGTGTAAAAACCTATGAAGAAGACGGGGGATAAGAATTCTACACAAATTGATGATGTGCGTGGGGTTATCACCAAATGGCTGGCAGAAGATGGCCTCAAAATAGTGATATAAGCAATCAGCACCATAAATGAAACGGGAGAGTGGCCCGAGAATGTCGTTGAAGTTAAAATAATTTTTTTCCAAATTATAAACCAGAAGCTACAAAATGCAGCAACAACCGCACAGCCTCATCGCACATGCGGCAAAGATAGCAGTAAAAATGTTTATAAGAACGATTTAGGAAATGAAAATTTAGAATTTACTTGAAAAAATGAGTTTGGATTCAGAAATAGAAAAGTAACTGACAATAATATCAGAACGACTTTGGGCATAGATGAAGAATGATGTGCTTGCTTCATGGTTTGGCGGAAGGCGTTTTACCGTGTAAACTGGACCAAATTAATGCAGATTCCATAGAACAGTGGTATCAACTGGCGCGAAAGAAGATTGATCAACAAACCGTGCATGGATCAGAGCACAAACGTACGACTATACCAAGAAGACACAAGAAGTGTGAAGATTTGAAGAGAAGTTAGAAAATGATGCGGCTTGTTACCGATTCTTTTCAACTCATACAGCAAGTACCTTACCAACGTAGCTCTTGAAGAATCTATAGACTTCAAAATAGTAGGAAAAGCTATTTCTATTGTAATATATGCAGTTGAATTTGTGCTAGTAGCTGAAGAGGAAACGGTACTACAGGGCATGATTGATAGGCTAAGTGAAGTTGGAAAACTTTGTGGAGCGGAAAGGAATGTGAAAGAAAAACTAACGTAATGTGAACCTCAAGGCAACCAATCTCAGTAGAGATTATGATGGATCAAAAACAGCCAAAGAATGTGGAATATTTCAAATATTTAAGTGTTAATGATAACAGGTTACGGAGGATATGCACATGAAATTGAATCCAAAATTTCCGTAGCAAAATCAGCATTCAAAAAACAAGATATATGTTTCAGTCAAACACAACAATTTATTACACAACATTCAACAGCTTTTTTTACCAGCACATTGGACAAAAATTAAGGGAAGAAAATAATAAAAGGCGACACTCGTGGTGTAATTTTGATGGTGTGTATCTTGCACACTTGGGAAACTAGATCACAAGAACATTTAAGGTTCTGCAAAGTGGTGCTGGAGAAGGATGGGGAAGATCAGTTGGACGGATCGTGTGAAAAATGAAGAAGTGTTGAAAAGAGTCAATGAGAAAATAAATATTCTACATAAATAAAATGCAGGCTAACTGGATTTGTTACATCGAGCATAGGACCTCCCTTCCAAAACACTTCATTGAAGCGAAGATAGAAGTAGCTGGAAGAGGAGAAAGAAGACGTAAACAGCTACTGGTTGACCCTAAGGAAAAGAGAAGATAATAGAAATTGGAAGAGGAAGCACTGGATCACACTATCTGAACTTGGTTTGGAAGGGGTCATGGACATGTCGTAAGACACTTTTATGATTCTGACCAAAACTTTCCTGCCAAATGTCGGTACGGAAAGCAGAATTTAAGTTAAAACATGACTGCTTTCTTTGCAATTTTCATTCAGTCATCATCTAAACATTTGATGTTATACAATTTTAGATTCTGAAGGATTCGTTAAGTAAATTAAAGATGGAAATAATTTAATATTTTTCTCCGAAGTTTTGAAAGGAAAACACAAAGGAATCTTGAATGCGTTGAATCGAATTTAGGGAATGCAGTCGTGTATGCGTGGACTTACTGGAAATAACTACATTGATAAGATTCAACGAGATACTTGTATGAGCACACAGCCGGAAATTCGTATTCCACAAATATAAGGGATTTTTTCGTCAGAAGCACAACTATTACGTTTTCGAGGAAGACTTAAATATAAATTTAGTTTTGATAGTGGAAGGACTCCCTTAGATTGGACAGAGAAAGGGAGAGAGAGGCAATTTACTTAACTACTTCTTTTCTTAAGGTTATGTAGTGTTTGTATCAGATGAATGGATTTGGTGGGAATTTGCTGCAATGAGAAAGACAAAGTCCTCTCAGGAATATCTGTTTCAGTGGGCAAATGAAACAGCCTTGGATCGAACCCTACCTCTGCACTGAGACGTCGGCCCTTAAGCGCCTGATAAAAAGCACGGCCCCTTTGGAATAGGAAATGAGGCCACTGCAAGTTTGTCACCATGAAAACGTAACAAGAATCTTAGACGTAATGTTTGTCCTTCATACTGAGGTGTAAGGTCACGTGGGTACCACATTCGGAAACAAAGTATCCCGGAAATATGATACAGCGTAGTACAGTAGTTATCAAGTTGAGTAAATACAGCGTGGAACTCTTTTTTATGAGGAGCGTTTGAATTCCACACCTGTTGAATGTTGGTTCCTGATGATTTTTATATCCCTTCGCCCGGCGGCATGTTGATACAACCCTCCACCAGTGTTTTTCCAATTAGCCATCCCAGAGCGCTTTATAATCTACACAGGGAAAGTGAGGAGAGTCAACACACCCAAAATCATTCTAGAACTGACTACCATATTGTCGACAGGAGCATTCCCATGTGAGGCCAAGGCTCCAGACCGTGAGAAACAGGGACGGCTGAAGAAAATATTTACTTCTTGTTATACAACTATGTTTTCGTAAGCTACAAGTTGTTGAATTGTGGCTTGTGACAACGTGTAGGATTATACGTGGGCAACAAATATTCATGGGAACATTCTGCTCCTATCTTCAAAACCAAGTCGAACTTCTACCATACAGAATAAGACAATATGTTCCTACGTAATTTCAGTGAGCTGCTAAGACTGCAAGTTCTCAAAACCAGAAGAGCAGAATCAGAACAATCATGGCGGTGGAAACCTGAAAAATTACGAATGCTTTCTGTAGGTTAGATAGTACATTTTGTCGAGTCATGAAGGTGTTTAGTGTGAAGTCGAGATAATCATTAGCTTAATATTACATAATAATGATAGCTGACTTCACGACCTGGTCATAAAAATAGACATCTTCCCATTGCTTTACGTAATTTTAGAGGTTAGGAATATTTGTTGAAGTTTGCTTTTGTCAGTTTATTTAAATAACACACCGACAATTGCACACATATATAGTCTTTAATAATCTAGAATGTACATTAAAACACTTAAAACGCTCCTACATGTTTCGATCATACGATCATCCTCAGGTAGTATACTTTGTTCGTCGCTAAAATTATAGTTTAAAACACTCAGTTATTCACGAAGTAAATAACTGAACAAAGTATGCTCCCTGGGGACGATCGTATGATCGAAACATGTAGGAGCGTTTTAAGTGTTTAAATGTAAATTTTAGATTATTAAAGACTATATATGTGCCTTTGTTGGTGTGTTATTTAAATAAACTACAAAATGTACGGTACAACGATAAAGATAGTTTGCTTTTGTCAGTTTCTCGTTGAAAGTTTGAGAGGATTTCTGCTAATAATTTATAATATTCACTATATATTATGCAGCTTCATGAAGTATGATCACCTACTGAAGAAGAAATTAATTTTTATTGAAAACTAATTTAATTTCCATGGTAACAAAGGTTTTCACGTCTTTACTACCCTCAGCCAGACGGAGCCAACTCATGTAGTCACAATAACTACTTTCCTGAATTTATGTTTTTATTATCTGATATTAAAGGAAAATACGTATAGGCCTACTTATGGTGCATAATTTAGTGATGTACCCTCCTTAATTCTTCCTCGTGCGTTCTTTCCTAATATCAACCCGTGATATCTAATCGCCGTAACAATATTACTAAAGCTTACAAATTACGAAACTTAAAACCGCGTAGTTTTCTTTCCAAAACTCCCGAAAATTTTGTAACATTACTGATTTCTATTAGAGAAGTTCGACTTTCAAGTCTCTATCCGGAGATTGGTTAGTCTGAGTGAAGGTTTTGAGGTTTAGTAAAATGAGAAAATAGTATTTTAAATTGTGCCACGGCCGCTTCCCTTCACATACTGTCCAGTGTTCATTATACAACAATCACTCAACTCTGTAGGTTCAATAACTGACAGCCAGTACTATCGGTCATAAATTTGTAATGAAATTTTGTATTCTTAATTCAAATATTCCATAGTCATAAGGACGAGTATGGAATATATGAATAATTTTGGCGCTTTTCTCACCAGCTACCGGAAACTTTTGTGACAATACTTACCCTTATGTCACACCTTTATTTCTTTTCGTCAAACCTGTTATCCTCTCTTCAGGAAATAAAACATTACAAAACCTAGAGTCTATTTGATATCATAAACGAAAAAGAAATGAAAAGTTACATGAAGGAAGGGTCCATTACCCTACTACAATACCTGTAGTTGAAACCAAGGTTTGAATGGCGAGAGGAATCTTAAGTACAGATGACTTGTACAAGAACCTAATTCGGAATTGAATTAGCAAATTTCTTAGGAAAGTGGCACTTGGATTATTGCGAATCGACAAGAAGTATAATATTCAAACGGGTTGTCGTGAATGAGTGAAATTAATTGAGCGATTAGACGGTCAGAACAAGGGGCGAACTTCTGTGAACGCTGTAATAAACGTTCGGATTAGGTAGAAGCAGGGGATTTCTTGACCGCTGTGTATATTGAATAGATAATTCTCTTAGAAACAGGAATCTGGAGGACCTAGAAATAAGATGAACAAGAATTTTATAGAAATAAATGATATGAACAGAATTAAGACTCAGTTGCTCCGAATGAGGCCCTACGACTGCATATTGTAAATGTTAAGAAACATTTTGGTTCATAAAATTATAAAATTTCTTCACTAGCTGTATAAACATGAGAGGAAGTGTACTTAGGAAGACCAGCAAATAACAGTGTAATAACAAAATATGTATACACGAGATCTAAAGCGGGGCTTTTGGACCAAATTTCTGGTTCCATGGCAACAGAGGTGTCTGCGATCAGATTAGCATTAGCATAAGTAAGAGCCTGTATCATGGCGTTACACCACATTTGGGTTTAGAACCCCAGCCCCCTGCAGAGTGGACCATGTCCTGTGAAAGGTACGCGCAGTGTTAAATCCACTTAGCGTTCACAGGAAGAGCATTCCCATCTGTCAGCTAGGCCACCCGAACCCCCACCTCCTCTTCGATGCTAGGCTAAATTTGCCGCCCAGCGATCAATAGTTTCATTAAATATTAGCAATAAATTACATGCTTGGCTAGAATTCATATCAGTCGCTAATGTACAGCTCAGAAACAAAACCGAATTGAGTAAACAAACATTATGAACAATGAAAATTAATTGAAGCCAATATTAATAAGTGTAGAAAGTAATGTATTATATCTCACGGTAAGAAAGTAGTACTTATTTTTTAATTATTAGAAAGGGACGGAAAATGCGTTTTGTATCACGCATGCGCAATGCAGCTTGAAAACGTTTCGCTGTTGCGGGCTTCATTTCAACTTACGTATCCGAAATCGAGCCTCGGATGTACCACAGCGATCAATGTCTGGCGAGCGGCATTGCGTTGTAAAACTCTAAATTACTATTGGCCACGCTCTGGCGTCCTATCAATTTTCAACCAGCGCCGTTCCCATGCTGTAATTTCTGCCATATTTGCTTTCCAGTCCTTGAACATAGATGCAGAGATGGAAAGTTATTTTGGAAACATTTGTATGGGAATTGATACTCATAACACAAATACTGTGCTTTAACCATGGAAAGAATAAGTTAATCCAAGTTATATTTAAAATCCAGTTCCTACCTCACAGAAAATGAATTGTTCATCAGTTAGTTGAAACATCGGGTAAGGGAAAAATTTGTTATTGTTAGAATTTTAAGATACATACCAAAATATTCTGTGAAAAAATGCAGAGTTTTTTATATGTTAAGCGCAATGGCATACGAAGGAGGCCCGAGTTTTATACAATCAAGAATTCCGTCCATAAAAGCAAATTTTAAAGAATCGTAAGGGTACATCACAATAGGGCGTGACCGTCTGCGTAAAACTGAACAGTAAGAATAACCACTACATCCTGAACATTCACCCGCTCTCGAACGGCACGCGTGGAGATTACAGTAAAACGGGGTTTCCCAGTCCGATCCGATGCTAGCACATTCATTCATTCATTCATTCCGCATTCTGTCTTAGGCAGGTTCATACTCCTTCCAAACCAAGGTAAAAGAGTGCGAGCTAGTGCTACCTCTTTCAGTATCTAATCGTCTCTTTTCCGCAAGGTCACCAATAGCTGCTTACATCTTCTTCCTCTTCTCCTCGTCACTTCTATCTTTCCCTCCGCGAGCTAGTGCTACCTCTTTCAGTATCTAATCGTCTCGTTTCCGTAAGGTCACCAATAGCTGCTTACATCTTCTTCCTCTTCTTCTCGTCACTTCTATCTTTCCCTCCATCTTTCCTTCAAGGATGTATTTTAGAATGGAGGTGCTGCGTGAATTGTGACAAATCCAGTCAACCTTCCTTCTATTTATTGTGCGTTCAATATTCAGTTCTTCCTTGACTCTGTGTAATACGTAATTTTTCACACGATCTGTCCAACTGATCTTCTCCATCCTTCTGCAGCACCACATTTCAAAGCTTTAAAGGTTTTTCTGAACTACCTTTCCAAGTTTTCAAGTTTCAGAACCATCAAAATTATGTTCCAATGCAGCATTTTTACTAGTTTCTTCTCCTAATTTGTGTCCAATATGCTGGTGGGAAAGAGTCTTCTTTTTGGATGTTGACTCTGCTATGACAATCCTGGATATAATTTCACGTGTACATCTTCCGTCACTTGTCATCATGCCACTGAAATATTTGAAATATTTCACACCTTCCAGCTGTTTTATTTTCTTCACATATCCGAGAAACATAATTCAGACCTAGCTGGACGAGGGACCGGAATCCGTTCGTCGGAATTTCCTCCATTATGAAGACTGAGGTATCTCCTTCTGGGAAAGACACTTGAAGACGACACTTTAGAAACGTTACTTTGAATCTCCCTTGTGTTATTTTTAAGGCGCGTTTCTTATGGCGGCCACCAGAGGAAACAGTAACCAATCGTAAGGGGTTTTTCATAATATATTTCAATCTTTCAGATTATGTAAGGTATTCTGGAGACAAAGCCTTTGGAACAGAACTGTTTATCAAAATTCGTCAAATATGAAGACAAGTCAACTACACGAAATTTCAGAAATCCGACTCATGAGAGTAAAGTTAAATAACCGATGTGGTGGCAATTCCAATATCGTGTTCCAGAAAACAAACATTTTAACGTATAATCTTGCTATCACGCAGTCATTTCCAATTTTGAGGTATGAAGTAGGAGCCGATAAAAGGCTGGTCAAAGAATTAATGACGGTAATTTATATTTCCTTCACCAAATTTGTGGACAGAACTACTACAAGGTTGGATCCACACTCGATATCTTCTCCTATATTAAAAAAAAAAGTTAATTTAATATATAAACAAAATAACGGACTTCGGGTTTAGCTGGATAATTCGACAGTTCGGGCTCTTTGTTACAGAGGCTTTATACAGGGTGTCCCACTCGCTACCGAACCCGGCAATTCTTTAGTAATTTTTCCACTAATGAGGATATTGCAACGAAATTTGAAGTGGACTACAGACATATTCCTCTTCATTTCTCACACAACGAACATATTCCTGTTCAAATTTCGTTGCAATATCTTCATTGGTGTTACAATTATTCAAGAAATGCCGGGTTCGGTAACGAGTGCGACACACTGTACATTTCTACACCGAAATGCAGTACCGTTCTTTGAAGGAAGATGCACAGCAATGATTTGCTGTAGTAGATATATTCAAAATTCCTTTCCAGATAAGCGGAAACGTTTACTAAGTGGGGAATTACCTACTGATAATACTACCCAGGCAGTACAGAACGCGATGGACAAATATCCACTCCGCAAAAGAGATTCGAACTCATGAGCTTGTTTTGTTTTTATTTTAAAATAGAAATTTACATCTGAGTTTACTGCTGAGGTTCCGAGTAATGGAATTAAAAACTTGGAAATATGAAATCCGGCTACTGGATTGATTTGACTTCATTCTCAATTATTGCTAAAAGATTTCCTCTTAACGGAAGTAACCAGTAGCAGAATTAATAAAATCCCCAGATTTTACTTCTAATCTTTTTTTTTTTAATAAAAATGTAACATATCAAAAATACTTATTTACTCCATGGTGCAGAGTCCTTCTTCAGAAGCTAACTGGTTTGCAGCTAGTCAAGAAATTCACCGCATTTCACGGAACCCGAAGGTTCGTTACCGCACTCACAAGCGTCCGCCACTTGTCTATCCTGAGCCAGCCCAATCCAGTCCATATACCCACATCTAAAAGATTGTTTTGTCTCCAGAGCAAGCATCCCGCATGTGAATGTTTCGTAACATAAGTGTTTTACAGGGAGGGGTTGTTACCACCTCGCCCAACTCCCAAGCTGGAGGACCACCCCTCGTCGGCTCTCCGCGAATGCTTATTCAATTTATTCGCAGCTACCCTTCATAAAGGAGGCCGTTCCTCTATCCGCAACCTGAGGACGCGCCATGCCGTGGTAACAGGGACCCACTACATGGACATATCAACAATGCCAAACAAAATATTTACTTCTTCTTGATACAAAGAATGGATGACGTGGACTGAATTCATTTGGCTCAAATTAAGGACAAATAATTGAATGGCTTGAATTAACTAAAAAATTTTCAGGTTTCACTTACTGCGAAGATTGTCTTGACCAGTTAAGGAACTACCAGTCTTCAAGTAGAAAAATTTACCATGTAATTATTGACTTATTGAGATATTTTGCGTTCCGTAAGGTGTAGAATAACAGCATGGCTGCCGTCAATACAGGTACATTAATATCGTTCAAGAAGTGTCGTTAGTTAGACAGTACAAACATGGAGATAATGCGATAATGTGAGGTTGAATCAAACATATTTAACAGAAATGCACTACTACTACTACCACTACTACTACTACTACTACTTCTGCTACTATTTTAAAAGCTGTAATGCGCCTACTCTGTAACTGGTTGCGATATCCAGCAACGGTGAAACGTCTCTTTTCAACGTTTATTCGGAGCGGGTAACGCCAATTATAGCTTTCATGCCTAATCGTCTTCTCACTTCACAACATATTCTGCTCTCTTCCTATACTATAGTGCTTACAGCGTGTATTTACTGCCTATGATTTTCAAAAGCTTTCGTCCAGTATGGGGATGAAAGTAAAATAGCTGTGTGTCTGAGACAGCCCCTTCCTCATCGCACCATGTGTCTTG
>Ga0123352_10021355_pt1 | contig 10318 bp, 5 predicted proteins | sample TergutLab28metaG_FD_89700 | JGI IMG/M metagenome (GOLD analysis project Ga0123352, IMG submission 89700) | Labiotermes labralis P1 segment gut microbial communities from Petit-Saut dam, French Guiana - Lab288 P1 | ecosystem: Host-associated > Arthropoda: Insects > Digestive system > Gut ...
AACTGCCTATAGAATAGCTAACACTAGCCGAAACACGCATCATATTCGCTATCAAATCCTACAGAATGGCTAACACTAGCCGAAACAAGTAGTCACAGTCGCTATCAACTGCCTACAGAATAGCTAACACTAACCGAAACACGCATCACATTCGCTATCAAATCCTATAGAGAGGCTAACACTAGCAGACACATGTATTTACAGTCGCTATCAACATGCTACAGTATAGCTAACACTAGCCGAAACATGTAGTACCAGTCGCCATCAAACCCTACAGCATGGATGAAAGTAGACGAAAAAGTGTAATCACAGTCGTTATCTATAAGTAACAGAATGGCTAACAATAGGCGAATCATGTAGATGCAGTCGCTATCAATAGGCTACAGAAAGGCTAACACTAACCGAAATATTTGTTCACAGTCACTATCAACAGGATACAGAATAGCTAATACTAACCGAAATATGTTGTCACATTCGGTATCAATAGGCTAAAAAATGGCTAACACAAGCCGAAACATGTAGTCACAGTCCCTATGAAAACCTACAGAATGGCTAACACTAGCCGAAACATGTATTCAAAGTAGCTAACAATAGGCTAGAGAACGGCTAGAACTAGCCGAAACATGTAGCTGCAGTCGCTATCAATAGGCTACAGAAGGGCTAAAACTAACCGAAACATGTATTCGCAGTCCCTATCAGTAGTCTAAAGAATGGTTAACACTAAACGAAACATGTCGTCACAGTCACTATCAACATGCTTTAGAATAGCTTACTGATACATGTGTTCACAGTCTCTATCAAAAGCTACAGAATGGTGAACACTAGCCGAAATATGTAGTCACAGTCGCTATCAGTAGGCTACAGAATGGCTTATACTAGCCGAAACATGTTGCCACATTCGCTATCAACATGGTACATAATGGTTAATATTAAAAAAACATGTAGTCACAGTCGCAATCAACAGGCTACAGGAGAGCTAACTACAGAATAGCTAACGCAAGTCGAAACATGTAGTCACAGTAGCTATCAATAGGCTACAGAATGGCTAACACTATCCTAAACATGTAGACAGGGGTTCTATCAATTGCCTTCAGATTAGCTAACACTAGCCAAAACACGTATTCAGAGACGTTATCAAAACCTACAGAATAGCTAACACTAGCCGAAACAAGTAGTCGCAGTCGTCATAAAAAACAACAGAATGATAAAAACTAGAAAAAACCATGAAATCACAGATGCCATCAATAGGCAACTGAATGGCTAAAACTAGCTGAAACATGTAGTAACAGTCGCTATCAATAAGCTACAGAATATGCAACATTAGTCGCAACATATACATATTCCCAGTCGTTATCACAAGCCTACAGAATGGCTAAAACTAGACGAAATATTTTGTCACAGTCGCTATGAATAGGCAACAGAATGGCTAATAGTAACCGAAACAAGTAGTCACAGTCGCTATCATTAAGCTACAGATTAGCCAACACTATTCGAAACATTTTTTCCCAGTCATTATCAATAGCCTACAGAATGGCTAACACTAGCCGAAACATGTAATCACAGTCGCTATCAACAGGCTACAGAATAGCTAACACTAGCCGAAACATGTCATAACAGTCGCTATCAACATGCTAAATAATTGCTAAATCTATGCGAAACATGTAGTCACATTCGCTATCAAGAGGCCTTAGAAAAGCTAACACTAGTCGAAACATATATTCACAGTCGCTATCAATAGGCTACAGAACGGCTAACACTAGGCGAAACATGTTGTCACTGTCGCTATCTATGAGCTAGAGAATTGCTAACACTAGGGGAAAAATGTGGTCACAGTCACAATTAACAGCCTGTAGAATAGCTAACACTAGGCGAAACATGTAGTCCCAGTCGTTATCAATAACCTACAGAGTGGCTAAAACTAGCCGAATCATGTAGTCACAGTCGCTATCAATAAGCAAAGAATGGCTAACACAAACAGAAACATGTAGTCACAGTAGTTATCAATAGGCTACAGAATGACTAACACTACGCGAAATATGAAGTCACAGTCGCAAACTATAGGCTACAGAATGGCTAACACCAGACGACACATGTAGCTGAAGTCGCTATCAATATGCCACAGAATAGCTAACATTAGCCTAAAAATGTTATCACAGTCGCTATTAATAGGTTATAGAATGGCTAACACTAGCCGATACATTTAGTCACGGTCACTGTAAACAAGCTATGGAATAGCTAACACTAGCCGAAACATGTCGTCACAGTCTGTATCAAAATGTATAGAATGGCGTATATTAGCCGAAACATGAATTACAGTCGCTATCAATAAGCTACAGAATGGCTAATACTAACCGAAAAATGTAGACACAGTTGCTATCAATAGGCTACAGAATGGCTAATACTAACCGAAACATGTTGTCACAGTCGCTATCAATATGATATAGAATAGCTAACACTACCCGAAAATTGTAGCTGCTGTCGCTATCAATAGGTTACAGAGTGGTTAACATTAGCCGAAACATTTATTCAAAGTCGCTATCAATAGGAAAAATAATAATTAACAGTACTCGAAACATGTAGTAACGGTCTCTGTAAACAAGCTATGGAACAGCTAACGCTAGCCGAAACATGAAGTCACAGATTATATCAAAACCAATAGAATGGCGAACAATAGCCAAAACATGTACTCCAGTCGTTCTTAATAGGCTACACAACGGCCATCACTACCCGAAACATGTAGTCACAGCCGCTATAAACCGGCTACAGAATGGCGAATATTAACCGAAACATGTATTCAAAGACGCTATCATTAAGGTATAGAATTTGTAACACTAGATGAAACATGTAGTAACAGTCACTATCAACAGGCTACAGAATAGCTAACACTAGCCGAAACACGCACCACAGTCGCTATCAAATCCTACAGAAGGGCTAATCTTAGCCTAAACATGTAGTCACAGTCGCTATCAACAGCCTACAGAATAGCTAACGCACACGGAAACACGCATCACAGTCGCTATCAAAACTTACAGATTGGATGAAACTAGGCAAAAAGTGTAATCACAGTCGCTATCAATAGGTAACAGAATGGCTAACAATAGGCGAATCATGTAGACGCAGTCGCTATTAATAGGCTACAGAAAGTCTAACACTAATCGAAACATGTGTTCACAGTCACTATCAGCAGGATACAGAATAGCAAATATTAACCGAAATATGTTGTCACATTCGGCATTAATAGGCTAAAAAAATGACTAACACTAGTCGAAACATGTAGTCACAGTCGCTATCAACATACTACAGAATGGCTAATACTTACCGAAATACGTAGTAAAGTAGCTATCAGTAAGCTACAGAATGGCTAACACTAGTTGAAACATGTAATAACAGACACTATCAACAGGCTACATTATGGCTAATACTAACCCAAACGTGTAGTAACAGTCGCTATCAACAGGCTTCAGTATAGCTAACACAAGCCGAAACATGTAGTCACAGTCGCTATGAAAACGTAACGAAAGGCTAACACTACCCGAAACATATAGTCAAAACGCTAACAATACGCTACAGAACGGCTAACACTAGCCGAAACATGTAGCTGCAATCGCTATCGATAGGCTACACAATGGTTAACTCTAGCCGAAACATTTATTCACAGTCGCTATCAATAGGCTACAGAATGGCTAACACTAGCCGAAACATGTATTCGCAGTCGCTATCAATAGGCTACAGAGTGGCTAACACTAACCGTATCATGTCGTCACAGTCACTATCAACAGGCTATAGAATATCCAACACTAAACGAAACATGTAGTCAGAGTCTCTATCAATACCTACAGAAGGGTGAACACTAGCCAAAACATGTAGTCACAGTCGCTATCAGTACGCTACAGAATGGCTAACACTAGCCGGAACATGTTGTTACATTCGCTATCAAAATGCTACAGAATGGCTAATACTAACCGAAAGATGTAGTCACAGTCGCAATCAACAGGCTAGAGGACAGCTTATTTTAACCGAAACATGTACCCACAGTAGCTATCAAAACCTACAGAATGGCTAACACTAGCCGAAACATGTAGTCACAGTCGCTATAAATAGGCTGCAGAATGGCTAACACTAGTCGAAGTGTATAGTCAGAGATGCTATCAAAAGGCTACAGAATGTCTAATACTAACTGAAATATGAATTCACAGTTGCAATCACTAAGCTACAGAATGGCTATTACTAGCCGAAACATGTAGTCACATTGGCTATCAAGAGGCTATAGAATAGCTAACACTAGCCGAAACATGTAATTCACAGTCGCTATCAAAACCTACAAAATGGCTAACACTAGCCGAAACATGAAGTTACAGACGCCATCAATAGGCTACAGAATGGGTACCATTAGCCGATACATGTAACTTCAGTCGCAATCAAAATGATAGAGAATGATTAACACAGTCGAAGCATGTAGCCACAGTCGCTATATTAGCGTACAGAATGGCTAAAACTTGCCTAGACATGTAGCCTCAGTCGATATCAAAGGGCATGAGAATGCCTAACAATAGACCAAACAAGTAGGCACTGTTCTTATCAATAATCTACGGAATTGCAAGGACAATCCATATCAGGTAGCCTGGGCCATTATCAGTAGGCAACAGAATGGCCAATATTAGCCAAAACATGTAGCCGCAGGTGCTTTCAATAGCCTACAGATTGGCTAAATCTACCCGAAACATGTAGTCATAGTATTTATCAATACGATACAGAATGGCTAACCCAACCTGAAAGATTTAGCCACAGTAGCTATGAAAGCCTACAGAATGGATTATACTAGTCGAAACATGTATCCACATTCGCTATCAATCTGCTACAGAATGGCTAACACTAGTCGACACATATAGCCACAGTCGCTATTAAATTCCACAGAATGGATAACACTAGTCGAAACATGTAGCCACAGTCGCTATGAATAGCATATAGAATGGATAACACTAGTCGAAATATGTAGCCACAGTCGCTATCAATAGCATACAGAATGGATAACACTAGTCGAAACATGTAGCCACAGTCGCTATAAGTAGCATACACAATGGATAACACTAGTCGAAACATGTAGCCACAGTCGCTATCAACAGCATACAGAATGGATGACACTAGTCGAAACATGTAGCCACAGTCGCTACCAATAGCATACAGAATGGATAACACTAGTCGAAACATGTAGCCACATTCGCTATCAATAGAATTCAGAATGGATAACACTAGTCGAAACATGTAGCCACAGTCGCTATCAATAGCATACAGAATGGGTAACACTAGTCGAAACATGTAGCCACAGTCGCTGTCATTAGCCTACAGAACGGCGAACACTAGCCGAAACATGTAGCCAGAGTCGCAAACAATAAGCTACAGAATAGCTAACACTAGCCGAAACATGTGGCCACATAATTATCAAAAGCCTAAAAAATGGCTACTTTTAGGCGAAACCTGTAGCCACAATCGTCATCAATGTTCTTCAGAATGGCTAACAATAGCCACACCATGTTGCCATAATGGCTATCAGCATGCTACAGAATGGCTAACATTAGTCGAAACATGTAGCCACAGTTGTTATCAATAGAATACAGAATGCCTAACACTAGCAAAACATATACACACAGACGTTATTAATAGGCTACAGAGTGACCAACAATAGCTGAATCATATAGCCACAGACGCTATCAATAAGCTACAGAATGGCCAACACTACCGAAACATGTAGCTTCTGTCCTTATCAATGAGCTACAGAATGGCAAACACTAGCCGAAACATGTAGCCACAGTCGCCATTAATAGGCTACACAATGGCTAACTCTAGTCGAAACATATAGCAACAGTGTCTATGAATATCCAACAGATTGGCTAACACTAGCCGAAAAAATTAGCTACAGTGATTATCTAAACCTTCAGAATGGCCAATATTTAGTGTTAGGAAGTAATTAAGTGAGAAGCGAATTGTCACTGCTATGGACGAGTTTATAGTGACAGAAAGTTTATTGCATTTTGTGTCGTCTAAACCTGTCCCCCCTATCTGGTACCGACAGTGGGAAGTACAGAATACCTGTGCTGGGCCTATATGCAGTGGTGAGGTGGAGACGTATATATTTACTGTTATATCTTGTAAACATGTGTTGTTGTAATATTCTGTTAGTAGTGGCATTATTTATGTGTGTGTGTTTATGTACACGTGTGGAAATTGACGAGATTTTCCGCACCCGTTCAGATCGGCGCTGGGGCCCACCCAGCCTCCTATACAATGAGTACCGAGTATTTCCGGGGGGTAAGGCGGCCGGGGCGTGACGTTGACCACCCACACCTTCTAGCGCTAAGGTTAAAGAAAGAGTAGAACTAACACCCATCCAGACTTTCGTGGCCTGTTTCATGCTGAACTTTAGCTTTACTTCTAACTTTACATGTATGGATGAGTGGATAGAGTGTTGTGTGTGTGTGTGTTTGTGCATGCGTGCATCCATATCCATATGTATAAAAGCATGCGTGAATGTCTGCGCGTGTGTTATCTGCGTCTGAGTTTGTATGTGTGAATATATGAATGTATGTGTGTATACAATTCATATTTACGCATTTCGGCTGTACAGTGGAGCTGTATTTCACGGCTCTGGCACTTTTATTTTGAGAAGCACAGATGAATATTTAGCTGCACACTTTGTTTTGAATATTTGGTGCTGGTCTACTGGATCATGTCAGTCGTTGCACCTGAACAGGCAACAGTGCACATCACTACGCTGTGCTTGCTCTCTCACAGTCTTTAATCGCCCTTGTTGCCACATCAGTCAGTCTGTTTCTAGCCACGATACAGAAAAAATAATTTATAAGTGCTGATGTTTGGAACGTCATTCAACGATACCTTATGACAACATGGCAACGTAGTAACAGAGGCGACCTTTCTGCCATATTCGGCAGGAATACGCTGTTGCCAATTGTAAAGGAACTGATTTGTACCTGTCGTTTCGCATGTAGGTTATTTAACCTCCCCAACTACTCTGAGATGCTAGTACAAATGGACGCTTAAAAAACTCATTTTCCTAAAAAAAATTCAGCAGTTCTGTGTTTTATTAAAATCTTGTGACTAACAAAACATCAGTCAGTGAACACGCTCGGTCAGGCTCAGTCCGGTTCGGTTCGGCGATACTGTGAATGCTTCCATTTCTTAACGTAGGTTTGTTTTCCAAGCCGAATCGGTTCGGTTCGGTTTTGTTCGGCTCTGTTCGGCTAGCAGTGTGAATGAGGCCTAAGACGTCTGGCCAATCCGTGCACGACACGTCATGTATTTAATACGTACCTCGCAAAGAACGCGACGAGTGATCCGACCAAGGCGACGCTCAGTCTTCACGACAACAGCGACGCGTCAGGACGCGTCGAGAGCGACGCGGAGCGATCGAAATGGATTAGGCTGTCAGGATAGTCGAAGAGGTATAACCGATGCGTCAGTAGACCTGCGCACAACTCAGGCGGTTCGAATACGTTCGGTTCTAATCGAATCGGCTCGGGTTGCAGTGTGAGTGACGCCTAAGGTGTCTGGCCAATACCTGCCTGACACGTCATGTATTTAATGCGTATCTTGTAGACAACGCGACGCGACGAGAGTGACCCGACCAAAGCGACGCTCAGTCCTCACGTCAACAGCGGCGCGACAGGCATTAATTAAATACCGGCCTGCCACACTTTTTTCTGTTAAAAAATTAATTTGTATTCGTAGTTCAAGGTTCTTTGTGTGAGGTGCCTACTGAATTCTGACACCTGATGCAGGGATTTGGTAAACACATTGTTATTGGTTTTTTAAATAAATATCAGGTTGTAAAGTATTTCATATCTTTCTTATCACGTTCATAATATTCGTTCAGAAGCAGCTCAAATTCAGACACTACTTCTCATTCCTCCCACTCACATATTAACAGTGAAATTCTCGTTTCCGCCCCAAAGTTAATTTTGAAGAAGATCACAAGAATGGAAACACAAATATAGGCCAATAGGCGGTATGTTGTATAAACAAATTGTCCATCATTCGCAGTAGATCGTAACCAAATTGACGCCGTGTGTAATGCATGTGTGGCGAGTGGCAATATAGCAAAAGCCGTCCTATAGTAGCTCAGATAGGGACCAAAATAAACGTTTTCTGTAAGTCAACATCTGGACGCAGTAAAATCAGTCCCATTACAGGCCCGAGTTGCCCAGAGATTTCCAGGTAGTTAAGGTTCCCAGATTACGTGACAATGGCCCAGAATGGTGGTAAGGTTGTCAGCCTTACGCTCCGGCTGTTTTTTAACCCCAGAACATGCTCCTTGTACTCATTTCTGTAGTCGACCCCAGTGCCGTAGTGTGGCCGGAAGAATTATGTCAATAAAAAAATTCCAATGACATAACCTGGGATCGAACCAGCGACCTTCCGTTTTGTAGCGTAGCATCTTAACCACTATGCTACCACGGTCCGCCATTTGGAAGCACTAATTCATGAATATTCGATTGATTTAATGGAGTGTAATTGGTTCGTATACACACGCCTATCAATCTCAGTAATTGACAACTTCTTTATGTTGCTGTGGAGTTAGCGCAAAGTTCCTATATATTATATACACGGCATTTGAATAAACAGTTTGGAAACACACTCGGAAGTTGTTGAAGGAAAGTTGACTTCAAGGAACGATAGAATTTGTTGGGGTCGCTTAATAAGCCACATTCATGACAATGCTGTGGAAACAGACGTGCATCTGATAGCTAGAATAACATCACTGTGCGTAAATGTTCAAAAATCCGCCAGGTACATTTGCGTCCGAACGCAGCGGACATTGTGCGTCACTTCCAGCATTACAATGAAGTCACATGCAGGCGGTTACCTCTGCATCAATTCGGTTTCCGAAAAGCGCATTCTACTATACAAAAATGTCACCGTCTCACAGATATAATAAACAAAGCATTGGACGATCAACAATATTGCTCAGCCATTTTTTTGGATGTCAGCCAAGCGTTTGATAAAGTATGGCATCAGGGCCTCCTGCTAAAAATCAAACAAACCCTCCCCCCAGCATACTTCAATCTCCTAAAATCATATTTACAAAATAGACACTTAGTGACAACATACAACAACGGAAATTCACCCCCATTTCCTATGCTTTCGGGTGTCCACCAAGGAAGCATCTTTGGCCCGTTATTATGTACCATATACACAGCCGATATCCCACAATCCAACAAAACAATCCTCAGCACCTTTGCGGACGAAACGGCTATCACTACAACCCATTCAGGTCCTACCTTAGCTTCTGCCAATCTTCAAGGTCACCTGCGCACTGTCGAAAATTGGACTCTGAAGTGGAGACTGAAGACAAATGAGACTAAGTGCTCACACTTAACATTCACTCTCCGGCGAGGACATTGCCCCCCACTGTATATCAGCCACACAGTCGTACCCCAAGCAGAGACGGTTAAATACCTCGGACTTCACTCTGATAAACGTCTAACCTGGAAGGACCACGTGAAAACAAACCGCAAGCAACTCGATCTCAAAACTCGCCAGATATACTGGCTCATTGGAAAACATCCCTCGTATCGTTGGAAAACAAGCTTCTCATCTATAAAATGGTGCTAAAACCTGTGTGGACGTGTGGATTAGAACTATGGGGTTGTGTTCTAAGTCCAACATAGCTGTCATTCAGCAACACCAATCCAAACTTCTCGGATCTATAACCAATGCCCCATGGTATGTCTACAATCACACACTTCATTCCGACCTACACATCCCATACATCCACACGGTTTTCCGGGAACGGACAGCTACCCATCGCACGCCCTGGACTCGAACCCAAACCCTCTCATGGAACCCCTAGTGCACATGCCAAACAACAGGCGCTTAAAACGAAGATGTACATTTGACGAGATACACTAAAGAGGCATCGCTGGACGCCTCCTAGACCACCGCCAACTGGGACAGCGCATTAGCTCATCGGAAACAGTGTGGCGATGTTTTCTCATTGCTAATTAATTTTTAAAAAAATTGTAACTTGGCTGGCTCTCAAATTATCTCATAAATGGCATGATTTTTGGAAAAAGATTTGGAAAAGTTATGTTTTTTCCTTCTTCATTTTACCTACAATCTGTCTGAAACAGTTCTCATTCAAAGAAATTTTGAGTTTGATTTTCTAAAAACTATACAAACATTTTCATGTATACTATCAGCTATTCTTATCACACTTCAGTGAAACTCCAATTATTTTGACAGATTTTCAAAAGATTCTCATTAAATTTGATATATTCGAGTTTAATGAAAATGTGTCCAGTGG
>Ga0123352_10021357_pt1 | contig 10317 bp, 7 predicted proteins | sample TergutLab28metaG_FD_89700 | JGI IMG/M metagenome (GOLD analysis project Ga0123352, IMG submission 89700) | Labiotermes labralis P1 segment gut microbial communities from Petit-Saut dam, French Guiana - Lab288 P1 | ecosystem: Host-associated > Arthropoda: Insects > Digestive system > Gut ...
AAATTGACTGAATATAAAAATGTTCATTTTTCAGCACATTATATTCAAGAGTTTACTGTCTGCACGATATAAGATTCTCACAGTGGCACCGATGCAGTAAACACATCCTAACATACATGAAGAATTTAATCTCCATTTGTCTTCAGTTCTGAAGTACACATTTTTAATTCATTAAATTTGAAGCATAAAGCTGTATGAATGGTTTTATGAAATTTAACTTACCATTCTATCAACTCACAAACGACACCAACTAAAGTAGAAACTCTGGAAACATATTACTCTTGCAAAAGTTACTGGTCACACACCAAAATCTGAGATCTACTGGAATAAGAAAGCTCTTCTGAAACCTCTTTTACGTATGGTCAAAAATCATTGTTTCTAAATATACTGTCCTTCCCTCCTGTCAGAACACCAACTGTTCATAATTTCAATGCATAACCCACCTTTGCTAATTTTAACTTGTTATGGCTGAAGTCTGAAAGAAAACCACATACAATATGTAGTCTGATAAAATAACAACAGAATCAATCTAAACTGTTCCAATGTTTTATTATCATTGTAACGATGAGGGCAAGCTGCCCTACAAACAAAACTACTTAACTAAGGGCTTTACAATGTGTAACATATTTACAAAGGCATCAGTTAACATCTTGTAACTGTTATTCATACATATATATGTGTATGTATTATATATAACATGCATATACACAAACCATTGAACTTCAGGACAAAATCATCACAAAAAGTGTTACAGTGTAAAAAAACTGCGGAACAAAAAATCTAAAAATGACCTACTGTTCTAACATTTGGTTCAGCTTTTAATCTTGCATGGTCAAAACATGATAACAAAAATTTCAAACTCAAAAGGATCAATCCTGACAGTCCAACAAAACACACACACCCCACCCACCAACACAATTAGGTGGCTGGATTACCTTAAGAAATATGAAGAAAACTTCATCTTCCACCACAAACAAAAGTGCACAATCTTTCAACTTAATACCATCTGTCATTTTATTTCAAAATACAGATAAAACTTATTACAGGACACAAATAACTGCATCAATCTACAATTCAATGGTACATTAAGAGGATAAGAACATAATTCTCATTACAATAATTACACTACTGGTGGAAGACAAAATTATATTTCAAAGAAATAACAAAATAGAAATTATCTTCATCAGATACATCACAGAATCAGTTTCCCTCCTATTCTCTACTCTGTGTATATGCAGCAACACAGTCAGATTTTCCTCAAATGCACAGTTTTCAAAAATATTACAGTGATTAACAAAGCATTCATCTTCAGCCAAATCATAATCTATCGTGAAAACAGTTGAAAGTAGCAAAAAAAGTTATAATTTCCACACAATATGCAAATAAGCCCTTAATTGAAAAACATGAATGCACAACTCCTTGCAAATCAAAACAAATTTTACACGTAATACTTTCCTTCATAAAAATATTAAATTACAGGAACTAAAGTTAACATGAGAACAGGTTTAGGTGATACGATGTTGAAGGACTAGTCTCACAAAACAACCATCTCACCAAGCGTTGTTGAAGCTATCACGTTATCACTACCCTTGTGGAGTCAGTGCATATGATCGGTCTACGCCTCTGAATCTTAATCGTGGGTCCTGTACCTGCTACTGGCTTTAATGTTGAACCCAAGCTGACGTTATCTTTAGGTATGGTGATCTTAATGGGGGCTGAGCTCTTGGCTTTCTCTCCCTTGTGGCCATCCTTATCTTTGTCTTTTTGTGAAAACAGTTGCTTGTCACAAATACTGCAAGTGTTGCCACTCTGACGCTGCTCTCCTGATGAAGTGCTGAAGCGTGCTGCCTTAGCAGGGGGTCCCAGAGGAGGTACTAACTCAGAAGATTGAGGACTGCTGTGATCACGTTTCCTGGAGGATGATGGAGTCTCACTATTGGAACCAGATGGTCCTGTCATGCTGTTATTGAAGTTTATTATTACTTCTTTACTGATCTTAATTTTCAGTTCTCCACTAGGGCCTGAATATGTATAGATAACTGCGGTGTCAGTGCATATGATCGGTCTGTGCCTCTGAATCTTAATCGTGGGTCCTGTACCTGCTACTGGCTCTAATGTTGAACCCAAGCTGACGTTATCTTTAGGTATGGTGATCTTAATGGGGGCTGAGCTCTTGGCTTTCTCTCCCTTGTGGCCATCCTTATCTTTGTCTTTATGTTTGTGCTTGTGCTTCCTCTCTTCTTGATTCCTGTAATTGTCTTTGCGCTTGTGCTCTTTATGCTCCTTCTTTCTCTTCTTCTTTTCACTTTTATGATGGTCTTCTGATACAGACACAGTAACATTTGTCCCATCTTTCTTGTTGCGATCTCGTATTGGTGGGATAATATCCGGGACTCTATTGGGTAATTTGATGCCCATCTTAGAATCATGAATTATGTTTTCATAGCCTGCTATCACATTCAACTTCTTTACTACAGGAACAAGCTCAAGTTTAGAGCTTGAACTGCTCGTTCTATGCTGCTTTCTAGACCTTAGTAAGCCTTGTAACCTGCTCGCATTACCAGGTGTTGTAGGATTTGGAGGAGGTGGTGAGCCAAATGGAGAGACAGGTGTTGATATATCAGACAGTACAGATTTACACTACTGATAAATTAACACTATTCACACCTAAAAAATTCACAACAACCTAAATAAATCTGAATGCAATAATCACACACACACAAGTTCCCACCCCCAAATAAAGTAAAAGGAGAATTTCAAACATTGTTGTTCATATTTGGTATCAATCATTGACTTGGCTGTGGCATCGATGGAGATAAACCCAGGATCCATCCACAGCACTGTGCTATGCCATTCACTTCTCCACAAGGACAACATTCATTATCTCATGTTTGCCCCATGCCTGTTGACTGTGTATACGTTAGCCAGAAAAAGATACAGGCATTTGTTATGGCAATGCTTTTAGCTGCAAGCATTTCATTTACATTTCTCACAAGTACTTGACCATCTAACAACTTTCATTAAAGGCGCATTGTCTACGCCACAAATGAGAACACCTGATTACACAAAAGATAGGATTTATGAACACAGTACTCACCTTAACTGCCTCAAGTTCTTCTCTCACATTCTCTTCAATCCTTACCCTTGCTTCAAAATTCTTCCTCAGCTTGGTGGTGCTCAGCTAATGGAAAAATTATGAAATGGAAGATATTAGCACGTGCAAAAATCACTCAACACAAACAATCAGACATACTTCTCCAATATCAAAGCTCAATATTTACTGAACCCAAAAACCTACTACCATATTCACACCATCCTGCCAGTCTTCCCTGTCCTAACCTACAAACATTCAATCCACATTCTCATATAATAATTTTTAAGTATCCCACATCAATATTTTCTCCTACATCCAAGTTCTTCTTATAATTTCTCCTCTCTCTCATATGTGCTACATTAACATTCCCAGGAGTATCACCATTCAAGAAAAGAAGCTCACAAAATAATTAGGAATAAGAAAAAGACATACATGAAAAATGTAACAGAATCAATAGAAGAAGATCAGAAGCATAACACAAGAGAAATGTATCAAACAGTAAACCAATTTAAGTAAGGTCAGCAACATAAATTTAGCATATCTAGAAACAAGAAAGGAGAATTGGTAATGAATACAACGGAGAAAGCACAAATATGGAAAGAATATTTCGACAAATTTCTGAACACAGAACAACCAAGGTACTTAATTAAAAAAGGAAATAAAGAAATTAGCGAAGTTGAAGAACTCATTATAGAAGACTACAGATAAAACAAGAAAAGACAAAATATATGACAGTGGAAAGGAAAAACAGTTTAAAGAAAATAAAATAGGGCATTTGAAAATAAAAAAACACAAATTTAAAAGAGTGGAAAATTTTAAATATTTAGGAATCATACTTAATGAAGATAACAATAACCAAATAGACTTGCAAGAAAGAATAAAAATGTGAACAAAACATATTTTATGCTACAAACATTTTTTAAAAATAAAAACATATCAAAGAAACTACAATTAACACTAAAGAACATAACAATAGACAAAACGTTAGTATGCATGAGAAACTTGGACACTAACAAAGAGAGAAAGAGAAAGCAATTCCAATATTTTTGAAAGGATAGTGTATAGAAGGATTTTAGGCCCAATACGTTAAAATTAAAAACAAAAATGGAGGATTTAACCAATAAAGAAATTTATGCAAGTGTTAAAAACCTCGTAAAATAGAGGAAAAAAGGTTAAATAGATTACTTTGGTTTGGGCACATACAGAGAATGGAAGAAAATAGAACTCCCAAAAGGGTATTATACATGAATTTGGGAACAAGACTGAGAGGTAAACCAAGAAACAGATGGCAAGATGAGGTGAGAGAGGATGGAAGAATGGTTGGTCGAGAAGTTTGGCAGGAAGAAGTGCATTACAGAGGAAAATGGAAGAAGCTCCTGAGAAGGGCAAGGAAACGTCACATTCTGCACATGCCAATGCAATGAATGAATGAATGAATGAATGAGTAAAGACACTCCCCACCTTATGCAAAAGATATATTCCAGAAGGTCCACTGCAAGTCACAACTGAGTATACACATGGCCAACTATTTATGTTTACACAACTCAGTCCCGATGAAATATGTAACGAACAATACGCAACAAAAACTAATTCATCGTTTAACACTGTTTTATTTCGACTGTAGACTCTGTAAACAAAAAGACTATTATTATGATTTGAAATACTTCCCTTCATTATTATAAAATTTTCTTAACAAAAGTTAATACCTCCAGACACTGAAAGCTATATCAACATGGGAGGCAAAGCAACAAAGTAAATATCTGGAAACCCTATGTACTGCAGTATTCACACCATTATACATAAGACCATAAAAATATCACACAGTACTACTCATTTAAAGTCATACTTCTTGAATATTAAGTAAGTTCACACATTATCTTCTGTATTCAATGTGAACAGTACAGATATCAATTCAATGACAAAGGCATATAAAGGACATAAGATTGCTTACCGATGCAAAATGCCATATCTGTGGAGAAACTCAAGTGCCAGCGTTATCTCAGCAGCGTAAAACCGGGCTCTTTCCTCGCTGAACACTCCCACCTCCACTTAGGTACTCCATCATGAAGAAGAGATGTTCCTGTAAGCATGTGCCACAGTCAGTACACCACACACAGTTTCAACAATTCACTTCTGCTCTTATATATAGCTGTACAAAAGGCCTCCATGTAACCACTCCAGAGGAGATGACTAAGAAAATCAATGAAAATTCTTTTCTAAAAACACTGTATTTTGATTCATGATTTATTTAATGATGCCATGTCAATTGCAATGGTTTAGATAGCAGTCACACATGACAGGATAATTATGAATTAGTGTTCAGGAGGGTGGGAGAAAAGAGTGGATCGACTGAGTGGATCTATTTCAAGATACAAAAGCAAGAACTGGCAGTTAGGATACCCTCCTAATTAATATTTAAACTGACATGCAATACATGAAACATAAGAGTTAGCTGCTAAACAGCAAATGTTCACTCAGACATTCTGTTCATTATGAATGCAATTACAAGCACAAACATCACTACACAAACTTACATTTCACTCACAACAAACATCACCACGTAACTGCGTCATCTGTATTTTAACAAGTCACCCATTAAGGTACGCGTGTGCAAACTGTAAAACAGCAAGATCAGTCTGTCCTGCATAAATATAACTCTTAGCAATTAGTAATTAGGATGTCATACATTCTTTTCCTTATCAGAAGGTAGGGTACAATATGACAGTAACATAACAATAAGCCACTGGCCAATATAACATTCCGCAAACATATACAACAAAACGGACAACATACACATACACATAACACTGAGGTGCATTTGCATAACAATTGTTGCTGTCGAAAAGCCATAAACATTCAATATTCTGAATGTCTACCTGTAACCTTCGTTATCCAAAACGCAAAGGGCAAGCACTGTATTATATTGTCATTTGTGACTTGGCGGGTTCTCAAACTATCTCATAAATGGCACGATTTTTGGAAAAAGGTATGGAAAAATTAAGTGTTTTTTTTTTCTACAAACTGTCTGAAACAGTTCTCATTCAAGGAAGTTTTGAGACTGATTTTACAAAAACTGCACAAACATCTTAATGTAAAGTACCAGCTATTCTTATAACACTTTACTGAAACTCCAATTATTTTGACAGATTTTTTAAAGATTCTAAATAAATTTGATACATTCGAGTTTAATGAAAATGTGTCCAGTGGTAGCAGAGTTGTTCCACACATACAGACAGACAGACAGATGAACAGCCAGGCAGACATGATGAAGCTCATAATCAATTTTTGCAATTTTGTAAATGCACCTAAACATTATATTTTCAAACTGATTGTAAATTTCAGTATAAATGACTCTCTGTAAATATGAAGCAGCTTCAAAAAATTGAAAATTACCTTTGTTTGAAAGCAAGAGTACAGCGTCGTAATAAATGGATGCCCTGAAGCAAGGACCAAAGCTTCCTTTTCACTGATCGTGTAAGTAACACTGCTACAACTAGATCAATGGAATGTATATTTATATGTATGTATTTCAAATAATTAGCACTCTTCACACACTACATGTATATGCCATTGAATGTTCATTTGCTCATGGCCATCTTTTAGGCATACAGTTTGGCGAAATAGATCATAATGTCAAGTAAGCTGTTGTGTAGTTTCTTAGTTTTTGTTAAATGTTGCCGTAAAACATTTTAAGAGATTGGGCAGGATGTGAAGCAGAAAGTGTTAAATATTGTATTTGTGTGTGTTTTTTCTTATCTTTATTATCCAGCACAAATACTGCATCTTTTCTGCACCATATTATATTGTCAACTGTGGCCTGTCTTGCTATACCTGATTTTTTCGCATTATCTCATAAACGGCACAATTAATATATATATATACGTGGAACGTAAAATGTGGGTTTTAATTTTCGCTACAACTTTGAAACATCTCATTCTTAGAAGTACTAAGCAAGATATCATAATTTACGCAGTTTACATGTAAAGTTGCTGTTAGTCTTGTCACATTTTACTGTTAAGTTGAATTTGTTTGACAGATTTTCAGAAAATCCTCATATTAAAATCTGTCCTGTTGGAGCTGAGTTGTTCCATGCAGACAGACAGATGAACGGAGCAAAGCCAATAGTATAATTTCAAAATTTGACAATCACACATAAAACACCCAGCTGTCACATTACAAATGAACCTGATATAGACTTCAGATATGAATTGTATTTTGATGTTTACATGAACTTTTTTTTGAACTAATGTTTTGATATTCGCAAAAGAAACGATTAGATGAAACAAAACAGAAAAAGAAAAGTGCTTCACTTTTTTCTTCCAATGTAAGATTACTTATGTAGCATTCATTTACAAATAAATGTTCTTGAGAATATATTAGCAGTAACTGAAATGTGATCACCGCTAACATCTTTTTCTGGCCTGTAACTCTTCCCCTACATTGGATTTCCTCTGTATATGAAATATTACTTTTGGGTATATATATATATGGAAGCTATGAATCAGGTTTCATGTAAATATATTCAAGGGATGTGTTAAAAGTCATGAGCATAATTGAATGATACACATTTGTGCTGTGTGTAGTGGAGAACAAGGTGTTATGGGTTTCTACTGCAGCAGGTCTTGAAGCTTATTTACCACTAGCAGAAATGCACAGATCATTTTACATACTATTTACAAGCAGTGGAACATATCCACACACTACTTGAGGTATATGTTCTGCTTCATGCACTGACTGTTTCATTGTAGAGTTAATGGACTCATGACTTTTGGTATGACCTATGTAATTTTTAAGTTATGTTTTTTTGTGCACAGACACATGAGTGTGTCTGTGTGATTGTCCATATATTTTAGTAGAACTTCAAAATTCATAATGTGTGGGTCTGACCCTCAAAAATGTCATTATGCTTATGTTTGTAACAAGTAAGTGTTTTAGATCTCATTTCCTCAGTTTCTTTGGGAGGCAAAATATGAAAAAATAGTTCAACTCTGTAGGGCTTCAATGACGGTGTATGACTGACTGACACAATCTCTGTTTTTGGTACTTCGTCCATCATCTAAAACTTTTTGAAAAACACAATGTATCAGAAGCTGGCTCTGCTTCTGTCTTCATGTAACAAAGCACCCAATGTGGTAGACCCCTACAGTGAGCAATTTTCAGTCAGTGGTGTAACCATCTACCTAAATTGCCTGACTTTCGGTTACAATATTTTACACTCATCAGAGAGCACAAATCCTTCTCAGGGAATATACAAGGGTATAGATGGCCACTCTGCTTGTTCTGTAACTCTTTACTCATTGAAATCTTGCAATTGACTGACTTACATGCTCGTTCTCCTATATCTGTCCCCCTTGTCAAAGAAACAAGCCACCTGCAGGAAAAACCCATGTAACAATATCCCTCAAACAGATGAACACCTGTGCACAGCTGGCCACTGCTATAAGCAAGAGAATTCAAACCTTATATGGAAAAGAGGCTTGTCAGACCTCTACACATATAGCTTGCAAGGTGCAAGTACGTTTCAAACTGAAATCAAAAAGTTACCTCTCCTTTTCAATGTAAACTAGCCAATCCCCAGATGACCAGTTTATCTACTCATCTTCTTGATTGCCTAGTCCGAGATTTGAACTATGGACCCTGGCCAGTGACAATGGGTACCATAGCAACACTCACTTGTTAAGATATGCACCTGAGAACAGATCAAGTCCATGCATAGAAACAGGACAAGAGATATAGAAAAATTAAAAGCAACCACAAGACTCAAAAAAATAAAACCTGGAACACTTCACAAATTAAAACCATAAAAAGGAGCCATGAACACAGACTGATCAGACCATAGATACAACACAAAGAACTAGAACACATGAATTTAAAATTCCTAACACTATATGTAGAGAAAATTGGATGTATTCATGGGATCATTCTTATTATTTAGACAATTCTCTGCTGATCAGATGGTACCGGGCAGAATGTCAGTGCTGGGTCAGCTGATCAGATTTGTAAACATGACATGTAGGCCACTTCCTTGTATTTTCTATATAGTGAATTTGTCTCTGTCTCCAAAATCTTAGCTTTCTTCCAAATTATTTAGCAATTCTCTTCAAATGAATGTTGTGCATATCTGGATCTTCCCAGATGAACTTCTAAATTTCAACTGTGTCAGCTTCCAGTCAACAGTCTGCCTGTTTCTACAGTGTAAGTTCTGCCACATTCAAAGGGAATGCTATGAGTATAGACACAATTCCCAGTATCCTGTGGAGCCCTTATTGGTCCCATTGTCATAAGAGAATTTTTCAGGGTGTGTCTCATTTTGAAAACAGTTCTTATATTGTATCTGTATGCTATATGTTTAAACTTTTTACAAAAACCTCTTATATACTTTATAGATATAAAACCAAGTGTTTGAACTTCCTTCTACAGATGAACATTTCTCTTAGATTTCTTGATAACTGAATCAATAAAGCCAACAGGATAGACACTAAGCTGTAGGTCGTATCTCAGAATTTAAATTTCGTCAGAGCAGTCTGGTTGGTCTTGCCATATGGTAGTAGCTGTGTGGTAAAGGTTCTGCACAACTCCTCTTTTCAAATATGATAGACTGTTTTGAACAAGCTACATAAGACATCAACGAAATTAATTGTTTGTGGTGACTTTAATGTACATTATTTTAATGACAATTCTAGGAAACTTCTGTTAGACTCCCTTTTTGCATCCTATAGTCTCTTTAGTACAGTGAATTTTCCCACAAGAAATTTTAATAACTCCTCCTCCCTAATAGAAAATATTTACATTAATACTTATACACTTGATTTCTCGGTTCAACCCTTGATCAATGGACTATCTTACCATGATACACAAACCATTACCTTAAATAATATTCTCAATCCTATACCCAGACAAGCACTTTCCCATAGTAGGAAATTTGATAGTAACTCAACAAACAACTTTGCATTTATGGTAAGCTTTGAAAATTGGCAAGATGTATTTCTTGAGGAGGATGTCAATCTTATCTTCAATAATTTCCTCAACACTTACCTCAGAATCTTCTATGCCAGTTTTCAAACTACAAAATCACATAACTACCATAAATCAAAACCATTGTTAACCAATGGAATTAGAATTTCATGTGCTAACAAAAGAAAACTTTATCTAACTTACAGAAATACCAATGACCCTAACCTCAAGGAATATTATAAGAATTATTGTAGGATTTTAACCTCGGT
>Ga0123352_10021358_pt1 | contig 10316 bp, 4 predicted proteins | sample TergutLab28metaG_FD_89700 | JGI IMG/M metagenome (GOLD analysis project Ga0123352, IMG submission 89700) | Labiotermes labralis P1 segment gut microbial communities from Petit-Saut dam, French Guiana - Lab288 P1 | ecosystem: Host-associated > Arthropoda: Insects > Digestive system > Gut ...
GCACTTGGCTCAGGTACCAGTGGTTCTGCTGTGTGTGTTTCTGCCTGCCCAACATCCTTAACCCCATGCACATTGAATAACTGGGAGAAATAGTTCCTCCACCTAACCACAATACTGTGGGAGACTGCAACTAGGTCACCTTATGAGAACATATTACAAGGTGCAGGTCAAAAGTTTCCAGACTGAGGAAATATAACAATTTTAGGCTCAAATTAGTTACAGGTTAGTAATGTCTCCTTCGAAGAGATCCCCTTCTTGGTTTAAACACATTATCCAGTGTCTATCCTACAGCTGGAAACACCTCTGAAACTCCTGTTCTGTGATGCGCTCCAGTGCTGCCTGCGATTCAGCTATGTCTTCACGATATCCTTGAATCTTCATCCCTTTAACCATGTTTCTATCTTTGAGAACCAGAATAAGCCATGAAGACTAGGATGGAGAAGTACAGAGGCCAGATACCAACATCATCTTTTATTTTGGTTAGGTACTGGAAAAAGCCATGAATAAGTGAGCCATGGCATGTTGTCATGAAGCAGAAGCCAGTCCTGTGTACCCCACCTGTCGGGCATTTTCTCCCAACAGCTTCCATAAAAACCCTTAGTACTCCTATGCGGAACTGTTGATTCACAGGCTCGCAATAAAGAAAAAACTCCTTCTGAAGAAATGCATCACTGTTCAAGAAAACAGACAATATGCTCTTGAAGTCTGACTTCATCTGCCTCAACTCTCTTGGATGGCAGGAGGCTGACTCTTCCACTGGGATCGCTGTTGTTTTGTTCCTGGGTCATAACCATAAACCCAGCTTTCATCTCCTGCTATGAACTTAGAATGGAAGTCTCTTTCCTTTTTGGCCTGTTCTTATAGGCCCTTGCACAAAGCAAGTTGGTTTTGTTTCTGGTCATCTTTCAGCAGATGAGCACATTTTTCAGCAATCTTTCTCAAATATTTGTTCATGTCATCATGTACTATAATATGTGCTTAGAATGTTGCAATCATCATCAAATATATGCACTCCTCATAACCGACTTGATGCATATTTTCACATTTTCACCAGTCTGACTTGATGATGGAGCACCTGAACATTGAAAACCCCTAGCCAAAGTTTGGTGACTTGAAACATGAATACCATTCAATGTTTGTACCCTACTCATGGTGCCATCTTAAGAAGCTTTTATAAGCGTTCTGTAAGCCTCAGGAACTATTTTCTTAAGGTTAACACAAAACTTGTAACAAATTCTCTGCTCTTCAATGCCACTTCACGAAACTATAACAATCACAGAAAGCACTCGACATGAACACACTTAAATGATAACTGCAGATAACATAACAGTAAATTGCACTGCTGCTCACAATACTAATTAACAATAAATTAATTCAGAGGTACCTACTACCACACAGCTGCCTTATATCCAGTTAGCACTCAAAGCAAACAGTCCAAAAACTTTTGGCTGTCACCTCACATAAGAGGTAATAGGGGAAAGCTGCTAAGCCAGTAATGTGGCCATTTATTGACAGCCAGATAAGCAAGACTAGTGCAGCTAGTACAGTGATTGACTAGAGGTGGACACACAGAATTTAATTATAAAAGGTAAGCCCAAACAGCTAACCTAATATAATGACTTGCCACACAATGCACAAGCAGTATTCAATTACATCAAGCATGCCAGGGTATATGACTAGTGGCTGGGCACCTGTGCTTCAAGTACAAGAAATTACCCATAGTAGCTCAATTAGTAGTGACCAGTGACTGGCTTGATGCTCATGAACTGATAAGATATGACACAGGATAGTGCAATCAGTATTGGGCCCAGGTAGGGTAGTGCAATGAATATATGGCCTGGGTGCTCATAGGATGACTGGTATTCCAGTCTTAACAAGGGTGGCAAACTTTTATTTTCAATTTGCACCCAGAAACACTGGGACCCACTCAACATCCACCATCCAGTCACAGTTTATGAGTCTATGGTGCTATACCTCCATTCCCTCATATGTTCCAGAGTATGAAGTTTAATGCAGCATAAAGACAAGTTTACCTTTACTTCTGGTAAATACAGATGACATTATATACCACACTTGACTGTAGAATGCAAGAAAAATGTCATAACCAACGAATCCATATCAATATTTGAAAAGGAAATAACCATATCATTTCCTTGACTTGGTGTTCACCTATTAAAACATTTCCCCCATTAGACAGCACAGAATCAAGGAGGTACAAATTACACCAGAAGGATCTGACACCTCATCAAAATGACACATTCTCAAGACTACTCCTTGCTCAGGGTAAATCCAGTTTATACATTTTGTCACTACACTATGTCAACTAAAAGCACAATCAATTATACAACTTTCTGGAATAATTAAAAAAAGAAAAAAGAAAGAAAGCAAAAGAAATCAACCTTTTTTTCGTGTGTGTGTAAGTTTTACTGTCTTATTCCTAACCTTTAACATTCTGAGGCTATCAGCTATGTCACAGATTAATGTTTCGGAGATCTACTCCACTGCCATCATCAGGGTCAATGCAGTAAGAAACCCCAAGTCACTGATTATATATATATACACACACACACACAGCTTAAAAAATCAGTCTACTCATCACTGCCTAGTTGTCAACGGCTTACAGGTCAACAAGGAGGTAGGAAAGTGAGACCAGAATGTGATCAGGTCTGTTCAACCTAACAACGTCTTACATGATCTGAGTTCAAAACAGGACACACAAGGTCTTCATACTTTGTGTATGCTTAATTTTAAGTTAACCTGTACTGTGTTCTCTCACAATGGCCTTCTTCCCACTGTCAATCTTCTAGAAACCTGCCCTCCTTGTTCCAGTACTGTGAACATTTGATGATGGGATTCCATGCCTTGATCCTACAGGAGAAATTTTTTTTAATGGCATTACTATGTGGCTATGCTTAAACATGACATTTTGGACAAAGCACCATTAAATTAAGAAGCTCTAAGCAGACAGCAAAAGCTCTAAGGTGGGGGCAGGTTTACATCACACAAAGTGTACCTTTTATCAAGTCCCTGAGCACATAAGTTGCCGGGTTATAACACAGTGGATACAGGTTGTAATGCAACAAAGCTGTGGTGGATAATTGTTTACTATACCCCTGTCACCTCTAATTGTTATACTGAAATGTAACACACTTTAAATATCTTGATGAGAGATACTTCATCAGGCACAACACAATCAATGTCATCCTCAGCAGGCAAACTGATTCCGATTGTGCGGGGTCTTAAAATTTATACTTTCAACTGCATCATCAAGGAGTAACTCTAGCTGTTCGCGGATAAAACATATGGTAAGTTACAAAACACCATGTGTCGCGAATGAAAAAGGTATACGAGGCGAACAACAAACACCGGCATACAAACCATCTTACCCTTTAATTTTTCGACGAGAATGAGTTAATGTAACTTGCACTAGTGAAAAATGAAATACGAACGTCGAATATACGGTTTATGAAAAATATTATCTTACAACCTTGGAATGAAAAGTGAATCAGTGACATAGCTGGTATATCGTAACAAGAGGCATTGCAGGAGCCCGATCAAAACATGTATTAGGTTATGTACCAATGACTTCATAAAGCCAATAACGTATTCTGCACTTTTACCGCCGAAAGCATACGACAATCCTCAACTCGGAAACGAATTCATGAGGGTTACTATGAATTTTCTGCAAAGTATTATCCGACATTACGAAGGATGTATGACCAGTTTCTGTACCTTCTTATATGGATTAAATGCGTATATTTGTCCCCCGTAACATTTTTCACGTTAACTTAAATATGATTTGCAATTCGAGAATCCTACTACAGCAAAAACGAACACTAAGCAACTATATTGCAACTTCTAAGGAACAGAAGCACTCACCTTCTCTTTCAGGAAAACAATGGCGAAATTTTCAACCACGTGGTTGATCTTGACTACCGTTAACCGCACCAACTACTTGAACACATGGTTACTCGCATGGATCAGAGTTGGTTACTCGCGTCTACGAATCATAGGTTCCACTACGGAGTTTGGTTTGTTAGTTTTACCTGTCTGCCGTATGTAGCGCTCCTACCTTTAGGTGGTCTGCCACAAGTGGTACTGTTGCTCCTCCTTGTCCATCACATGCATAATACATTAGTCACCCCCTCCAACCATTCCACCTACTGCATATGACTCACTGCACATGATGAGAGATACGAAATATTGCTCGCTTTCCCCCTTCCTACCACTCAACATTACTATTGAGACTAAGGTTATTCGTTGGTATTATTCATAGTGCTCATCTATTTCTTCCTTCGGACATTGTTCATACTTACTTAGGTTAGTCGTGTGGGTTATTCCTAGCAATTCATACTATGTTTTTCTCTCTTATTGCCTTCAAACGTAAGTGGCGCATCATTTCCTTTCCGTTTCACCCTTCCTTTTTTCGCTGATATTCCTCTAACGGGACGGACAACGGCTAGCCGTTTGACATATTTACAGCCTTTCCTCGCTCCCCTCCCTGCTTCGTGCTACATTTCGTCATCTCGCGCCGGACGCCAGTATCGCTTTGGTTCTTCTTCTGAGTGCCGTACTGTTTTGTGATTCGAATTCTTTTTCGTGTTCTTAAAGAATTTTACGTTTTTACCTTCTATGGACGATAAACGTGTTATTTTTGTAATTAAAACATACGAACGGCACCTCAATTTCAAGCGTTTGTTCCACGACGTTCGGGCGCACAACGCTGGGCGCCAACAATTTATCTAGTAAGTTGATACTCGCATTCCTCTTCAGCGACCCCGACGTCGGCGTCCAGTTCTGGAAGGGTCTGGAGCTAATTCGAAACAGAATGGTGTGCTATAAGTGCGGATCCCAAATGTCCTGGTGCGTCGACGCTAATCGTAAGGACGGTTACCGATTATGATGTCGGACATCTGCTTCTGCATGTTGTGATTCCACGTCTATAGGTACGTTTCATGGTTTCAGGAGAGAATTTCATGAAGGTTTTGTTCTTCACGTAAGACGTCGTTCGTTCATACGAACACGATCGTGAGCACGTGGCGGCATGTGAAGGCATTCCTCAACCCTTCAACCCAGTGGCGTACTGGAAGTTCCGAAGGCCATTCAAAATCGTGCCAAACTCAACCCGATTGTGAAAACTGTTAAAAATTGCTGAATTTAGGACGCCAACACCCCAAGATGTTCGGGAAAAAGGCAGAAAAATTAAAAAAACTGCCTAGGTTCGCAATTGTTTTACATTAGCAATGACAAATAAATTGGTTGTCATATCATACCAAAAATTAAGAAAATTTTACTATATGAAATGAAATTTCTTGTACCAAATTACAGCTGCCTCCAAAACCCCTGATTAGTGGGCTACCGCCCCCAGATCCCCGTTCGCTCTGCCCTCTGTCCTCAACTGAATTTGTTGAACCCCCCCGAAAAAAATTCTCGGGTACGCCACTGCTTCAACCTGATGGTGCACTTCACCACGGATGACGTTGCACCGTTATTCGTGGTGCTCTGCGCGTCACACGCCGCTAAAATCCCGAACTGCGGTACCACATTACGAATTTCTGTCGAGTCTATGGGCGTAACGATACAGAAACACACTACTTTAATATAAAAGTTGTAATTTGTACTAATTACAAAGATTATTATCATTTACCCTCATAAAAATTATATTATTTTTTCACCAATTTCTTAAATTAGGAGTTATAATTGCACCATGGAATTTCTTGACAATGGAGCACATCACTAGCCAATAAAAGTTTTTTTTTTCACCGTCTGAAAAACACATACACCACACTATATATATATATATATATATATATATGCCACTTTAGAAATGTACCGCTTTCTTCGTAAGGTGAAGAGTGCCGTGTGTGTGTTTTTAAGACGATGGAAAGAGACCTTTATTTACTACGGATGTGTTACATGAATTAATAACTAATATGCAGAAACACTTTTTGAAGCACCTCGGTAAAGCATGCGATGAAACAACTACGACATTTAATTTGCTGTGTAAAAAATTACAGTAGGAATATTCTGGTGAAAATATATACATTTATTCTGAATGAATTTGCACACAAATCTACGAAACAATGACATTTAAAATAAATACTTCTCTAATTTTTACATACGACATTTAAAAAGAGCCATTTTTTAAATCTGACATAATTCCGGTTAAGATCCTTAAACCCTACATGTTAGAATACATGTACATTTGTTGTTTTCTAAATTAAAATGCAGTTTTGAATTAGACTTAGAAGTACAAAACTATTCACATTTTTAAAAGTATTTCGAAATTCTTGTCACATAGATATGGGATATTTCATGCTCCTCAAACTTAAGAAAAATCCATATTAAATGTATAAACTTTCTGAGTCGTGTAGCTTAGCAATCGTTTAGACATTTCAGCTTCATTGTCCCTTAAAATGACATGTATTTTTCAATCAAATTGATTAAAAAATTCATGTAATCTGAAATCACATTTTTTGTATGAAACCCAAACTTTGAGGCAGCTGGAAACTGTAGAGGTGCTCCGAAAATTCAAGCCGTCTTATCTAAACCCGAAGCACAAAATAATTTAAATAGTATTTACAAATCCAAGTTCTGTCGCACAGGTAGCACCCAGCATATCCACTACGAAATAAAGGTTGTGGGAAATATTCAAACAGCTAATAAATGCAAACATACGCACATACACACACACACACACACACACACACACACACACATAAACACACACACTGTGCTTCAAAAGGTCGAAAGGTCAACACACTGTATATTCTTTACCTGAATTTTTAATGTATGCTTTTTCTAAGTTCTGTTTTGTGATAAATGCATCGGAAACTTCTCAAACGCGTTCCATATACCTTATTAATTACGTACTTACTTACTTATATAATCAAGCTTTCCCGCATCTCAGACTATGTAGCATCAAATGGTAGGTTGGTTAGTGAATTATCACTTTAAAAGAATGTGGAAGGAAGCATTCATGACCTAATTTGACGTACTATCCTGGAATGTGCCTGGAGGGGCTGAGAGAAATCATGAAAAACCTTAGAAATAAGTTTAGGATTCTGGGTTTCAAGTTTGGACCTTCCGAATGCTTATCACGGGTGTTGACCATTTGACCTCAACTTGCGGTAAAGTGTTCTGTGATTACGTCACAGTACTGTCAATAGAACTTGTCACATTCCTGTCTGCAGTGTACCTTGCAACACTCTAATTTCTTGGGTTTGAAACACGTGATGAGTAAAATGTAATTTTCAAGTCATGGAATGTTTGTTGCAATCCTAGAGTGCAGTGAGTAATTGTCTTTGATTTAGCTGCATGATCTGTAAAATATGCCTGTTTGAAGAACCACGATAATTTTATAAAATTTATTGCTGTAATTTCTGCCCATAAACTTCGAGGTATAACAGTAGTACTGAAATAATAACTCTTCAAAGCCGATTCATTTTTGTATTTCGACCTAATTATAGCTACCTATAACATCGAAGAAACTGTACTACCGGGCATAATTGATAGACAGGAAGACGCTATGGAATGGAAATAAAAATGTGTGAAACGAAGGTAATAAGAATTGCAAACCTACCGTTTCCAGTACATATTATGGTAGGTCAAAAAGACCAGAGGATGTGGAATATTTCTACTGTTTGGGTAGCATGATAACGAACGATGCAAGACGTATATGTTAAATTAAATCCGGAGTAGCCATGACAAAAGCTGCTTTCAAAAAAAAATTTTGTCAGGAAATTAGACTTAAACGTAAGGAGAAAACTAGTAAAATGCTACATCGGAGCATAGATTTGTACACTGCTGAAATTTGGACACTTCGGATTATAGAACAGAAGTATCTTGAAAGTCTTGAAATGTGGGGTTGGAGAAGATTGGTAGGACCGAAAGTGTAAAAAATTAAGAATATGACGAAGAGTCTAGGAGGAGAGGAATGCCCTACATACAATAAGAAGAAGGAAGGCTAATTGGATTATTTACATCTTGCGTAAGAAGTGCCTTACTGTTGAAAGAAAAATAGAAGAAATGAGAAATGAGGAAGAAGACGTAAGCAACTAATAAGTGACCTTAGAGGAAAGGGGAAGATATTGGAATTTTAAAGAGAAAGCACTATGGTACATCGCACTTTATCGGTAACTTGCTTTAACACGACTTTCTCCTTAAATTCCCTTAACTACGCACATTTTAGGGTAAATTGAGAAGCTGACCTGTCATCGATAATTTCCTTCGAAAACTTGTTTAGTGAATTCTTTCAAAAGACTATTAAGGAATGAAACATCTCACTAAGATTCGGCACGTAGAGTGGGAAGCCTAAAATAATGCGAAATGCCCCCCAGTAAGTGACAAGAGATAATGGTGTCAAACAGTGATTTGCAGTTTCACATACAGGCTGTTATCTTATGATCTGCTATAAATCTAGATTAGATTCGTTCCCTTGAACACAGAGAGTGATACAAAATTTCCAATCTCAGATTGAAATTTGTATAAATGCACGGGAAAATATAAGTGTAGATCAACGGCACCAGACGTAGGTGAATGTTTATCTACATGCTCCCAGCCACTTCAGCCCTCAGGGAAATAGCCTACAGTACCCACTGAATATGAGGCTGGGGAAGTGCCAGTGCTGATATGGAAGTGTGTTGGAAGCCACTGACTAGCCCACCCACCCCGCCAGGATAATTAACGTCCGAGCACCACAATAACATTAACCCTAACACAGCACTTGCGAGTGCAAGTAAGAACTGTACACAGTAAGACGCGAGACAGACTAAGTAGCCAGCATGTGGCCGGCTGCAGAAATTGTAAGCACGGACAGACATTGTGCTGTGTGCACATATCGCTCACTGAATGCAATAGGGGCACAACTAAAAAATTGTCCATTTGGACTTAATACCACAGTTGAGCTAAAAAAATATGACAGCTACATGCCACATTACCGGCACACTTGTTACGTGCAACATAACCGGCTGGACGACTGTAGTGCCATTATAGCACATTGAGAATGACTGCTAGTTCGTTCGCCAACCGTGACATCTGTGCAGTGTGCCTCCGACTGTGAAAGCGAAGAGGTGTGCCATGCGCATGTAATACTGGCATTTTTTTTTATTTGAGGCCACTGTTGAACTATTACGTCCATAACATTCCGAGATATGCCATTAGAATTGGTTGATTACGCTATTCAAGCTGTATGGTGATGCTTTAAAAATTAGTTGACTTTCATGTTGGATAGGAAATCGAGGATAGCAAGTGGAGAAGAAGAAATGCTGCCGCACGTTTGGATTAGGTAAGTTGATCTGATTATTCCTCTTCATTTTCCTCTCGGTACTTGTAACACATACATGGCACCGACTTGAATGCTGGAAATGACTACCGGGGTTATAAAATTATTACCTTCAGATTACTGTGTACGAGTCAAGATTTCAATTATGTGAATACTCATTACTTGATTTGGTGTTGTTTACAAATTTATCCCTCACATGCGTGTCAGGTATTAACATTTTTAGTTAAAATATTTATCAATAGTGTCTTATAAAACAATAGAACTTGCGACATTCTCACCTACAGTTATTATATTTAGATGGACAACGTAACTGCTTAGCTTGCGCATTTTAAAACATTACAAGCACAATCACCCACGTGTGGCAAGTTTTGGAAGTACCGATATTTGAGAACTAACATTGGGACTAATATTTACTCTTTTTGCAGTTACATTTCGTGTAACTGATTGTTGAAATTACGATTCCTTTTAGGCTACAAAAAAATTGTGACGGAACGTGGGTAGTTTTTTATGCTTCAAAGTCAAATATGAACTTAACTAAACATGTCAATAATGACACTCTCACGCTGAACCCCGAACCTCGAGAAGAAACTTTAGATCGAGGTATAACAAACATTTTCACCATAGGTTTTTATTATCTACACATTATTTTATTTAGGCCCAATTTAATAATCTGACTTCAATTTGATGTCCTCCAATCACAGGAATTTCCTTTATTTTTTTTCATATTTTTGTGGGAAATGTGACTCTAAATCAAAGCCCTCTGACTATGAAAATGGGCCTTATAGCAAACTAATGCGACTACTTAAGTAATTTAATATGTTGTTTCAGTTTCTTCATCGTATGTGCTTGCTTTTGCTGAGGATGAACAAACGGAGGAATGTGAAGCTGCTGCTTCACCAAACAACAAATCAGCATCTGAAACTGGTGACTCAGAGGCCGACCCGAATTATTCATTAAGTGATGATTCTTATTCAGACACTTCAGATAAAAAGAGTTCTTCATTTGATGAAGTCAACGTTTCTGCATTGAGTGA